>ENA-UOOE01000140-UOOE01000140.1-fermentation-metagenome-genome-assembly--contig:-NODE-140-length-75162-cov-111.876270_pt1 | contig 75162 bp, 60 predicted proteins | sample MGYA00245776_ERZ724021 | MGnify/ENA primary metagenome ERZ724021 (study PRJEB28704, sample SAMN03018321) | fermentation metagenome | biome: anthropogenic terrestrial biome; feature: soil... | reverse complement strand
GGATTTTTTCCATAGTTTCACCCTTTATTTACCCCAGATCAGATCAAGAAGATCTCTTTTTACCATATTTTCGGTCTGTTTTTGGGTCTTATCCATACTTTTTTCCGCATCCTCAGCCTGTGTTCGGATTTTTTCCATAGTTTCACCCTTTATTTACCCCAGATCAGATCAAGAAGATCTTTCTGAGCCAGTTTGTACGCAGGAATTACCGAGCCTACTACAGAAGCCAGGAACAGGAGGACTGCACGATTTATGGCTTCTGCATTGTCCAGCCTGAGGCTCATGGCTCCAAGCGGGACTTCTACAGGGTGGGAAACCGTATAAGGCACAAGCCCGAAGCGCATAAACGCGTAGCCAAGTATAACACCCGCACCTGCGTAAAGCATGGCCTGGAGCACAAAGGATGCAACTATTACGTTCTGTTCGATCCCTATTGCTTTCTGAACCCCAATCTGTCTCTTTTTGTTCACTAAATTTACGTAAATGACCACAAAGATTATCACAAAAGCGATTAGCAGGCCGACAGCGTTCATAATATTCCGAACCATCCCAAGCGTGCTTTCGATCAGTCGAAGAATACCTGCAAATTCATGCCAGGTACGGATATTCTCACTAATTCCAAGAGAGAGGAGTGAAGTCCTAGTATCGTACTCAGATGTACCATCTGTGGTTTTAACAGCTATTTCTTGGGCAAGGTCCCTGCCCCCAATACCCAGCATTTCTTCAAGGTCGGCTCTGGCAAGATAGGCTGAGGCATCAGCCATGAAGTAACGCGTTGTGTAGATCCCTTTTACCCTGAATTCCCGAGTTACGCCTCCGATTGTGAGCTCAACGGTGTCTCCGACTTCTACACCTCCTAAAGACCTCGATTCCATAAGGGCTCCGAAACCTCCTGAGACCTCCCTGCCCAGAATGATCTCTCCTCTATCAGGCCTGCTCAGAAATTCCCCACTAATCACAGCGTCCTCAAGACCTGTTACAAAGATCTCATCCGCAGGATCTATCCCATAAACCGTAGCTCCGATTTCCTTCTCTTTATAATGGAAGTTTCCGGTCGTTTTCAGGCGAGCCGAGGTTCCTACTACCTGTGGAAGACTTTCTATCTTCTTCTGGAGGGCTGAGGCATCTTCGATATAGCGTTCCTCTTCCTTTGGTTCGATCACAACGTTTCCGGTCTGATAATCCACCATAAGTTCATTGAACTTGAGAGTAACTCCTGCAAGCATGCTTGAAAAAAGCACAAGCTGGATAAAGATCAGGGCCAGAACAAAGATTGTAAAGATTGTAATCCCTTTATTGCCCCTGATTATGTAGCGGCTAGCAAGGAAGAAGGAAAATCGAGCTTTTTCGAGCATGATAAGCGTCCTTTCGGGTTAACTCCATTTTCAGGCTTGTATTCAGGATTTTAGAGCTTGCCTTTCTTTCTCATATAGAAAAACGCAACTGCAAGAACCAGGACTGCTCCGATCGCAATCGGGAAAATGCCTCCTTCCTGGCTTTTCACATTATAAGTCAGGTTCTCGCTAACCTTGTGTTCACCGAAATCATCCTCATACTCGACCAGCAGTGTTACATCCTGATCACCTGTTTTTCCAGGGGTGAATGTAAAGACTGCAGGAGCATCATCATCTTTATCCAGCCGCCCGAGAAAAGCCCCTGTACTGCCGCTGCCCTCAAGCCCCTCAAGCCTGGCTTTGACTGAGCGAGCTTCCCCATCCCCAACATTTTCAAGCCTTAAAGTCAGGGAGACCTGCTGCCCTTTGACAGGAATTTCCGGATCAAATTTCAGACTTGAAATATCAATTTGCGCTCGATTAAGTACGTTAATTCCAATTTCCTGCACCTTGTCTATCTGGAAACTGTCAGTGTTGTTCGAGGCTGTTATCCGTAGGGGAATCCTGTAGGGCTGCACATCGGCATTGCTGCCTAGGAGAAGTTTGAACGAGAGATTTTCGGAACTGCCTGCACTCAAGTTCTCAAAGAAACGGACGTTATCTTCCAGCGGGATTAAAGGCGACGAGTTGTTGAGGTTAAGCATTACCCTGACATTTTTTGCGTCCCCGTTTCCTGCATTTTTAACTGATGTCTTGAGGTAGAACTCCTTTCCAGGAACTATGGCTCCTGAAGATGAATTATCCTCATTTACAGGAAGAATTTCAGTTCCTCTAAGGACAAGATCCGGATTTCCTTCAACCCGAATAGGAATTCTTCTTGAAAAACTTGTCCCGCTCTTGTCTTTAATAGTGAATTCAAGCTGATAGATTCCGGATTCAGCTTTAGGATCTACCCTGAAATAGAAATTCAGTTCGACCTTGGAACGCTGCCGCATTTGTTCAATCTGGAAATTTCGTTCGGTGTTCGTTCCGGAACCGTAAAGCCCTGACGTGCTATATTTAAAAATGAAAGGATTAATTTCCTCAATCCCTACTATCACGTTTTCTGCTGGCTCGTCTCCGGAATTCTGGATATTGATCTTTATGAGCAGATCCTCGCCCGGCCTGGCAGGATTAGGGTTAATCTCCGAGACCTCGACTCCAAGATGCGTATTTCCAGACACTACAACTGCAGAAGCCGGATCCGTCAAAAAGATAGTTATCATCAGTAAGGCAAGTAAAAAATGAAAAAATGATGCTGAACTTCTATCTGTCAGTGTTCTGTTTACCGATTTTCGATTTACCAGTTTTTTACCTATTGATTTTCGGCCTCTCGATATTTTGTTTACTGATCTTCGATCTTCTGGTATTTTATCCACTGATCTTCGGTTTCTCGATATTTCATTCATCAATTTCCGATCTGCGGACATTCGATCTATTAGCTTCTGCTTCTTTTTCCCGGTGCAGGAACGCTTTTCTGGACAGGCGGGCTTCATATATAACAGTCCTCATGCCTAGTTTATAACGGTTGCACTTTACTTACAACCTGTAACATGTTGTATTTTTCTATTTCAGCCCTTGTAAAGTATCATTGGGCAAAATTCACTTTCAGAAATCTCACGGCTTAATCAAAAAAATGATTTTATTCAGCTTGAAAAGAAAGTTGGTTAATATCAATTTTAATATTATAGATACGTCTCATTACTACTGATGAAAAAAGGGATAACGTGATCATTAGCTAACAATTAAGAAGTCAGCTCACTGAAATTTGCCTATTGAATCTTAATAAAGAAGATTAGATTATTATAAGGAAGACTATTATGTTTTTTGCTCAGGCGGGGCAATTACAATAGACACTATACTTTTATAAACTCCACATTTTTTTCACGAGATAGTTTTGGACGTATTATTTTATTACTGGTAAATTTATTTAGAGTACATATCTCCCAAATATTTCTGAAAAATTTTCTCTTCGAACTAATAACTTGGAAATACCTTCCTTTGTAATCACAACTTTTGCAGGCCTTGGAAATAAGTTAGCATTTGAGGCAAAGAAATCTGAATATGCACCAGTATCATAGAATAGTAAATAGTCTCCTCTTTGAGGTTTTTTCATTAGTTTACTCTTTATTTTGCAGAGGAGGTCCCCAGTAAAACATAAATTTCCTGCAATAAATGTTTCAAAGTGTTCGCCCTTCTCAATATCGTTTGCAATTTCTACTCTGTGCAACTGTTCCGGGACTATAGTACCAAAAGTATGAGAATTAACTCCCAAATTTACATGAACAATATTCTCTCCACTCGGGGTTTTTGAAACATGACAAACTTTTGCAATAGTTACTCCAGCATTCCCTACCATACTTCTCCCGGGTTCTATAACAAGAAGCGGAGATCCAATCTCTTCCAATTTTTCTTTAAATGTTTTGTTTGCAGAAAATTTCTCGTTTAATAATTTTGGAATAAAGGTATCTGGAGTATACTTGCATGAGAGTTCCTCACCAATCCATTCCAGATTATTTAAATCGAAATTATATTCATATCCGATAAACTCATTAGCCCACGTATAATTTTCTTTTCGCGTATTTTTTATCTTCTCTTTAATTGTATTCCAATCCTCAAATCCGAAGTACTGGATACCCAACCCGCCTCCCATATCTATTTCCTTTATGTCAAATCCAGCTCTTTGAGCATCTCTGGATAGATTTATCAACGTATCGAGAACGATGTGGTATGCACTAATATCAGTTATTTGCGACCCAAGATGAACCATCAGGCCGTTTGGAATTAACATATCCATATCCAGGACTTTTTGGAATACTGAACTAGCTCTCTTAATATCAATTCCGAATTTACTCCAGTCACTTGAAGTCATAATAGCTCGTGAAGTGATATGCTTAATTGGAAAACCTGCAAGTCTCAGATTTATTTTTGCAGGCACTCCCAATTCTTTTGCAATTGAATCAATTGTTTTTAATTCCTCTTCGGGATCAGCGTTTATTATAATTTCTCTGGTTATGCATTCCTCAAGATAAGATTCACTCTTGCAATTTCCATTTGCCCTTATTTTCTCGGCTGAAATCCCTGCATTGAGTGCTAATTGTAATTCGTACTCTGAAGCAACATCCGCTCCAGAGCCTAATTTTGACAGAAGAGAGAGAATATAGTTACTTGCATTTGCTTTGACTGCATAACATATTAGATGATCTTTATACTCTTTTTCAAGTGATTGCTGATATTTCTTATAATTTCCTACAATAAGGTCTTCAAATAAAACATATAAGGGAGTGCCATATTTTGTTGCTAGCTCAACCATATCTGTACCATAAATTTTTCGATGATTCTCTTCAGTTTTATCGATATGCTTGTTCCATGGTCCTTTATCAGAGATCATTTTAGCCACCACAAAATTTATTCACAGCTCAAAGAGTTCGAAGAGTCCCATTTAGAAATACTGAGATATCGACAGAAAAAATATCAACAGAAAAAAAATCGACAGAAAAAATACACGTGGAAACCATGAGCTTACTTTACGCAGATAACTTGTTTTGTCTTAGTAGTATTACCAATCGCGTTTGTCTAATTGGATAGCATGCACCATAGCTGTGTAATATATTATACTGTAACTGTATAACATACGTTGCTTATCATAATGTAATAATAATATAAATTTTCTAGAGAAAATGTATTTAGAACTTATAATCACGCTTGCATGGAATCTATAAAGGAAGCACACGTACAGATTTTCTGTATTTTCTATGAAGTATGGATGGGCCATTCCGTTCTTTTTAATATTTTTATGAATATCGAGTTTGAATGTTTGAATGAGTTTGAATGTTTGAATGAGTTTGAATGTTTGAATTATAGTGTTTTAAAGTATATTTTTTCTTTTATCCTTCATAATCCCGGAAAAAAGCAGAAAGTTTCATCTGCTCAATATTCTGAACTGTGTTAATTTGCACTTCTCCTATTACTTCCTGTTTTTGTTTCTCCGGTTTTTCTTTTCTCTCGGGCTTCAGTACATTTTCAAAAAAAGAGGATTCATCTTCTGAATTTAGAGAATCTCTATAATACTGACTTGTCTTTTCCTGCCAGTTTTCCGAAAGCAGCAGGAACTTTACTCCCCTTTTCTCTTCATTCCATTCCCAGACTCCGGCCTGGTAGAAGATGGCTCCTAACTGGCTTGAAAGCTGGGCAGAAGACACCTCTGGCCGAAGTTCATACAGAAATTTCCCGATTCCATCCTTTTCCGTACCCATACACAGTTTTGCAGCGTCGTTAGCAAGGGATTTCCATTCTCCATCCAGCATAGACTCATAGAGCCTGCCCAGATGGATACAGCTAATATTATCGACTCTGGGAAACCGATTATTTCTGAATTTCCTTTTTATGAAGGGGTTTCCCCGATTATCTATCCGCCAGGAAAAGACCTTATGCTTTGCGCCGAGAATTCTGGAATGAGTCCAGGAAGCAGCCATGAAGGATAATCCAAGTATAGACATAAAAAAATTGCTTATTGTATATTAGAACCCTTAGCGTATGCAAATCTGATGATTTAATCAAAAACTACCTAAGCAGCTTCAATAGTTCTAATATCTTTTTCAGATTTCCAAAGTTAAGTGGCACAGGCGTTTACATAACTTCTGACAATAATCCAGAGAACAAGCCAACCAAGTACAGAAAGTAAATCTTTTTTTAACTGTATATCCATGCGTCTATCTAACTCACCCATCATATTTAATTTTTTTTCTATGTTTAAAATTGATTAATCTGCGATTAACTCCACAAGAATATTTTCAGTTTCCCCTCTGCAAGCTCTAATTATGTTACATGATTATTTTATAAAGTAACTCAGTATTCAAATAAGTAAAAAGAATAATCTATAAAGCCTGATCATTTATGTAAATTTATGAAAACTGAATTTTACAACAGCATATAATTATTAATTAAGTATTTTAAAAGAGATTTCAGAACTAAAGGATCAAGATATTTTAGTATATAAGTATCAGTACTTAATAGTTAACATGTGCTGATAACGAAGTCTGAGTAGAGAGCTTCAATAGGTAACGAAAATAATTTCCATAAGATAAATTTGGAAAATGAAATAACTTGTTCATTTTTTTGTAATTATGAACCTCATCGTGAATTCCGTCCCATTATTCCTTTTCAATTCAAGTTCACCATCTAATTGATCTACAAGAGAAGTTACCAACTGCATGCCAAGACTATCAAGCCCTTCTATATCAAGATCCTCAGGAATGCCCACACCATTGTCGGAAATTGACAGAGTGAATCTATTATTGGTACTTTCGTAGTCTTTGCTTTCAAATTCTATGGAGTATTCCCTGTGAAGTTTGATTCGAATTTCTCCTTTATTTCTGTCAGGAAATGCATGTTTTAATGAATTGGAAACAAGCTCATTAACGATTATCCCCAGTGGAACAGCGGTATCCATATCAAAGAAAAGGTTCTCTTCCAGATCTATATTTAAACTGATATCGGTGTTACCAAGCCTGTATGTCTGGAAAAGAGTATTAGCAAGTTCTTCAATATATGGCGAGAAGTTAAGTTTATCGAGCTCTTCACCTCTATATAATTCTTCATGGATAAGAGCCATTGATATAACTCTGTCCTGACTTTCTCTAAAGGCTTCGAGAACTTCCGAATCTCTAATATCTTCCTGGTTTTTGAACTGTTCAGCCTGAAGGTCCAGTAGGGAGGAAATTACTTGAAGGTTATTCTTTATTCTATGATGGATTTCCTTTTTACGGGAAGTTTCAATATTAGTAAGAGTTTCTTCAGCTTTTTTGCGCTCTGTAATGTCAGTTAACATACCCATAGCGCCTACATACTTGCCTTCCTTGTCAAAAAGGGGTTTAGTACTAATAAGTGTCCATAGGGGTGAACCGTCTTTACGAACGAGTTTCAATTCATAGTTCTCACTTATTCCCTGCCTCCTCTTTTCCAAATTCATTTTGACAATAGGTTTACTTTCTTCACTGATGAAATCCCATATTGATTTGCCAATAGATTCCTCCATAGTGTATCCGAGCATGTCTAACATTCTCTTGTTAACGTAAGTAATTACGGCTTCGTTGTCAAGTATGATTATAAGCTCGTTTGAGGTCTCAACGATGTTTCGATACTTTTCTTCACTATCCCGAAGTTTTTCTTCTGCTGCTTTTCTTTCGGTGATGTCAATATCCATCTCAAGGATCATAGGAGAACCGTCAACGTCTGTGAACGGAAGGTCATAAGTATCAAATATGCTTCCATCCGGCATGTTGACTTCCCAACGGTGGGGCTGATCGGCTTCAAGTACTTTATATACTTCACATAACTCACATGACTTGGTTCGTCCAAAACAATACTCATAACACTGTCGAATGCAGAGTTCACCAAATTTTTCACGGAAGCAGCGGTTGGCAAAGGCAATTTGATGGTCAGGTGTTAACAAAGTTATCATTATAGGTAGCGTCTCTAGCACGTCAAAGAGCCGCCGCCGTTCAACCTCGATAGCTTCGGTAACCTTATTACGTAACTCATTCTCACGCAACACCTTTTCAGCCTGCTTGCTCTCGGTTATATCTTGGACGATGCCCGCTATACGTATGTTTCCGGTAGCATCTACTCGATGCCGTCCAGCCGTCCGAATCCACCTGATCTCACCATCTATTCGTCGGATACGACACTCGAAATCCCAGTCTTTATACTCACCCGTCGCCTCGCGGAATTTCGCTTCAACCATTTCACGATCTTCAGGGAGCACATGATCAAGTAACATCTCATAAGTCCACTGAGGAAGTAATTGCTTATATCCAAAGATACGATCGTGCTCAAGCGACCTATAGGTAGTATGATCCACAAGGTTGAAATCCCACGCACCTGTGTGGCTAGTTTCAAGCGCGAAACGCAACAGCTCTTCGCTCCTCCGAAAAGCCTCCTCAACTTGCTTGCGCTCGGTAATATCCCTAATTATCATGACCCCTTTCGTAAGGCCGTTCTTATCTTTGAATAATGTACCCGAGATTTCACTTGGGAAAACTGTGCCATCTTTCCGCCTGTGATTGAGTTCTCCCTTGAACCTGCCTGTCCTGACCCTTTCCCCTAGGATATACTTGAGCCTTGGATCAGATGTATCTACAGTCCCATCTCTTCCAACCCGAATAATTTCTTCCTCTGTCATCCCAAACATCTGGCAGGCGGCTGGATTGGCTGCAAGAATAGTCCCATCTGGAACTGTAAGAAAGATACCATCAAGACTATTATCGAATATTGCCTTATACCTTTCCTTGCTTTCTTGCAATGCTTTTTCGGTTTGCTCGCAATTGTTAATATTCTTCCCTGAACCTTCTATTAGCTCCCATTTTCCCTTTCTTTTGCCCAAAGTAAGCTGATGATTCGCGGCAATTTCAATAATATCAATTGAACTACACTTGTCAATTGGATAAGTACAAAGAGCCATTATTGGATATTTGCCAATAACAGAATCCAATAACTTTTCTTGATCAAAGAAGTCATTTCCACTATACCTCAAACCGTCATATCCATTGGCGAGGGCCTTACTGGTCTTTTCAACCAAGTCATTTAATATCGTTTGTGGATCAAAAGTATCTTCTTCTACGTGCCAGTAAGTATAAGGAATAATTTCAATTTGCCCGTTTTCTAGATAAGCGTCAATATCAGGAATAAACACTTTCAAGGCTTCTTTTACTTCTTTTTCATCTAGAGGTTCTGATATAGACCATACGCAATACTCATTATCTTCCAGTCCTGCCTTGAAGTAGGGAACAAGTATATCTATTAAATCTTCTTTTGTCCCATAGAACTGGCAGAAATGTGTTCCCCACGATGGTAGGTTTCCAATAATATTAATACCAGAAGTTCTATTACCGCTTCTCATATTATTCTCTGATAATTCGGGTGTAAAGTCAAAAGTTTCTATTCCAATTATTACTTTATTATTTTTTTCCTAGCTTTAAATTCTTTTTGTAGGCGGCACTTTTATAATTTTTCAGTTATATAAAGAGTCGTATATAAACGTGGTCTTATAAATAATCATCTATCCTATTAATTCAAAATATAATTTATTTGGCGCCAATATCGGTTTGATGAGTGATTTTTTTGTACGTTTGTGAGTACTTTGCACTGATTAAGTACCATCAATTGTTCCGATCCGGCAGTAATTGTTTAGGATTCAAAAGAATATAACTCACAATTTCTTACTCTTTCACTTTTGACCTGCAAAAATAGCTGACTCTGCCTGACTCCAGATTTGCGACCTCCGGTATTTATCATACAGGGTAACATTCAGGGTAAGGAGAAAAAGGAAGAATAGAGTGCCAAAGAGATTTATTGAGCCTTCGTACCTGGCTATCAGGACATGAAACATAAGGACAATTCCAAAATTTACAATAGACATTACTATGAACTCCTGGATAATAGACCTCCATTGAGCCCCACGCCTGGAAAGCCACTGGCTCAATTCGGTATTTATTATAATGAGAAGAGATACCCCGATTGCAACCTGAAAGTTGCTTGCCCGTACATCTGGAAGTACCTGGGCAAAAATTATGCTCAGGAGGGAAACCAACAAAATTTTCTCGATCAACTCATAATTGATGAAGTTGTCAAAAAATTTCTTGCTCGTGTAATTATCTATTACCTTCTTAGCTAAAGGTCCGTCAAAAGGGAAATTTCTGTAACTGGCAGCAACTGTTAAGCCGGACCTCATAGGGGGCAGGTCCCGCAGAAGCCACCAAGCTAGAAAAATAAGGATAACGGCCCAGCCAATAACAATTATCAAATTTAATGGATTATCTTTTATCCAGTCGGTTGTATCTATTCTGGCTATATGTATCCAGTATTCCTGTGGTAGCTTGACAAAGATCCAGATAAAAGCTGCAGTGGTGATCAATTTGTCTTTTGTAAGCACTTTTGGGTCCCACTTAAGGCGGACAAACTCATAAAAAATAAAGAAGTATTCAAAGGTATTAGGAAAAATCAGCAGTAGCTCACGTAGTTGTGTAATCTCGAAAAGAGTTACACCTATCAACCTGTAGTAAAAAAGAAAACGACTTAATTTGAATGCAAAAAGGTTTGACCAGTTTCGCAGGGTTGAAAGATACGTAATTGCAAGGTAATAAATGTCAAGAGCCTTATCGTATTCCTGGTAGCCTTCAAGAGGCAGGCTCGTAAACTGCTGGAAAATTGTCTGATCTACGGTATCAAGGATCATAGAAGCTATTACTGCGGGTAAAGGGTATCTGGGAATAAAGAGCGGTATAACGAAACGTAATATAACTACAGCCCAGGAAACCAGCATAGCCAACGTATCCGGCACGCAAACCTGCCCCCTATCCTACAGGAATTCTCATGTCCTATTTCCTGGCCTGGTAAGTCTGTCGAGCCAGACTGTTGACCGGAAATCAGTATTATAAGCTTGAATTAATACACTAACATTAGCATCCTTATCTAAGTTTGAATTAACAAATTAGTAATATACTCTTGTTTATTATATTGTTTTTATTATTTGTACAGCTTTCTATTGCTTGATTATTATTTTTCATATTGAGACCGAGATACTCATCTCAAACATATTATATGATTGATTTTTATAGGTCGGATTTATAGATATATCCAATTAATTCAAATTAAATAGGGCCAGCTAGATGCCAGTCCTCTTGCCTGCAGCCGAGGTTATTGAAGCTCAGGACGGAAATTATTGCAGATATGTGGGGGTACTCTGCTGAGAAGATGTTGTGGCAAAAGGGAATGGCCTCGCTCTTTGTAGAGTTCTGTACTCGGCAACTAGAGTTATGCCAGGTGTTGATATTATATAAAAGGCCAGAACTGGTAAAAGATCTGGGGGAAACGGTAATGGCACAATTCAGACCTTTTGAAATGGATAATATTCCGATAGAAGAGCAGTTTATGAACTGGAAGGATATTGTCAAACCTCCTTATTACAAAAAATCTGTCGATACATACACTCGAACCCGGGTAATCTTGATGAACGGAATTGAGAATGCTTCGGTTCTTATGTCGCATGCGATGGAGCGAATGACTGTCGATCCGGAAGTTAAACGTCAGATGGCAGCGATGAGGCGTGCGGATTCAATGCAGCAGCAGACGGTTAACTGGCTAAATCCTGCTAACCAGACTATTACAGACTATTATAGAGACCACACTTGGTTATGAACAGGTAGCTGTTGATCTCACTGCAAATCTTGCCAAAAATGAACTGGATCCATATGTAAAGCAGACGCTGGACTTTGCCCTGCTTGAGGACTTCGACCACCTTTACCGCTACAGTTGCCTTTATGATTACATGGAAGGAGGAGATCCTGAGTCTATTGTTCAGGGCAAAACTGAGATAAAAGCCGCAAGACCGACAATTGCCCACCACCGTCATCCTGACGACACAATGCGCAAACATTATGATAAAGATACGGCTGACATCAAAACCAAGATGAACTATCTCACCATTGTTGCAGGCGAGCAGCAGACCGAGCTATTCTACAAATCCCACGGTTTCATGTATTCTGACGAACTTGCAAGGCAACTTTACTCCGAGATTGCCGACGTTGAAGAACAGCACGTGACACAGTACGGGCTGCTCGGTGACCCGCATGAAACAATGCTCGAAAAGTCCACACTCATGCAGCTATGTGAAGCTTATATCTATTTATCCTGCGCCCAGACCGAAACCGATCCAAGAATAAAAGCAATCTGGGAAGATTTTGCAAAAATGGAGATTTCGCACTTCCAGGGCTGTGCCAGCCTCCTTGAAAAGTACGAAGGCAGGGATATCAGAGATATCATAAAGGCTGATGTTATCGAACCACTGGTCGTTTTCGAGCCGAATAAAGATTATGTAAATAAGGTAATCGATGAGCAGCTTGACATCATGCCTTCGAATATGGAATACAAACGGCTCAGTGAGCTCTCCGATAAATGGTCCAGTTTCAAGTTCCAGTGGAAAGTGAATGGAGCTGGCGTGCCAAGTGAAGAGGTCGTCAGCAAAGCGAACAGTGAGCTAGCTAAACGGGATCAGGCAGAAAACGTCAAACAGTTTAAGCGCCAGTTAGCCGATAGGACACAAAAAGTAATTGCTCCGCAAAGAGAAAAAATGATGCCGCATCCCTGATGAAAACTCCTATAGTATATCACTTAATTTAAATACAGGAATGTAGTCTTTAATTTTCAGAGAGGGCGTCAAATAACGCCCAATTTTTTAATTTAGGTAACTTGGTATGATCCTTTATTTAGGTAATTTACCATAACTTGACCATCGAACTTTGTTTGTGAATAACATCAGTAAGATAAATCAGTGCTGTTATCAGCATTTATTCATATTTTGTCCCTTTTTGTCATTCTACTCTCTGTTAATCATAGAATAAAGCCAGTATACTATTTACTGTCAATCTCACTAGCAATCCACGAGTCTACAAACGAGTACAAACTTAAAACAACTATTAGGTTATTACTATTATTACAAACACTATAGGTCTAGTATTATCATCTGTCTACTTACGTGGGATATGTTTTGAAGCCTAAACAGTGGATGTGCTTATCTTTTAGGATATAAAAAAGTGCCACTTTTGAGGTTTTAATCTTCAGGATACGGGGACTCGAAAAAATAAGGGGGCGAGTTACTAAGAGCAGTGAACAGTAGAATTTCTCTGTTATTCCTACATAATTCTGAACTCACTTCCGGCGTTTGATGAATACACCAAGAGGAGGCTAGTGGGATTTAATGATTATGAGAATTATGTCATTACTGACAGGGAGTCAAGGTGTAAAAAACCCAGCAGGCATGCAGCATAAAGGCATTGGCTATAAATGGATCGTGCTTTCAATTACGACTATCGAGATGTTCATGGTATCCGTTAATGGGAGTATTATTCTCATTTCGCTGCCAGCTATCTTCGATGGTATTAATATTGATCCTCTAACCTCATTTCAGTATCTGATTTGGGTGCTTATGGGGTATAACCTGGTCACTGCAACGCTTCTTCTTAGTTTCGGCCGACTCTCTGATATGTATGGCAGAGTTAGGCTTTATAATGTCGGATTTGCTATTTTTACTCTTGGTTCAATCCTGCTTTATCTCACTCCTGATACTGGTGATGCGGGAGCAATCGAAATAATTGTCTTCAGACTTGTCCAGGCGGTCGGTGCATCATTTACTTACTCCAATAGCGCAGCGATTCTCACAGATGCTTTCCCGGAAAATGAACGAGGCAAAGCATTAGGACTGAATATGGTTGCGTTTCTCTCAGGACAGTTCATTGGACTCATCCTTGGAGGCATACTCGCCTTCTATCACTGGCGATACGTATTTCTTGTAAGCGTGCCAGTTGGGATCCTGGGTACTGTATGGGCTTACATTAAGCTCAAGGAGACTAATTTACCAGAAAAGACCAAGAAAATAGATGTATGGGGAAATTTAGCATTTTTAGGTGGCCTTACAATCTTTTTGATTGGTATTACATATGCTTTGCTTCCATACGAGCAAGATCCTATGGGATGGCGTGATCCCTGGGTAATGACATCGTTATTTATCGGGATTGTTCTTTTAATTGTATTTCCAATAATAGAGAGCCGTGTAGAGGATCCGATGTTCCGACTAAGCCTTTTTAAGAGCCGGATGTTTTCCTTTGCGAACATAGCTGGATTTTTGAACGCGATAGCCCGCGGCGGCATGATGTTCATGTTAATCATGCTGCTTCAGGGCATATGGCTGCCGCTCCACGGCTATAGTTATGAGTCGACACCCCTTTGGGGAGGGATTTTCATGCTGCCTTTAACTGCTGGCTTTGTGATTATGGGACCCCTTTCGGGCTGGCTCTCCGATAAATATGGTTCCCGACTGTTCGCGACGTCTGGTCTTCTCCTTACCACCATCTCATTTTTGATACTGGCTGAACTGCCATATGATTTCGATTACCCAATCTTTGCTGTTGCTCTCCTTATCATGGGCCTGGGAAACGGCATGTTCGGTGCACCGAATATCGCAGCGATTATGAATTCCGTGCCTTCTGATGAACGGGGTGTTGCATCGGGAATGAGAGCAATGCTGCAGAATAGCGGCATGGTTACCTCTATGGCTATGTTCTTTACAATTGTTATTGTCAGCCTGACGAGATTATTTCCTCAGGAACTAGCAATATCACTGACAGAAGTCGGTGCCTCAAATCTCATTGCTCCAATGAGTGAAATCCCTCCTACCGGTGCATTATTTGCAGCGTTTCTGGGATATAATCCGGTCAGTACTATCCTCGCTGGAGTGCCTCAGTCAGTCGTCGCTACAATCAGCCCGGAGACCATAAAGATCCTAACCGGTACAACCTGGTTCCCGACCACCCTCGCACAGGCATTTATGCCTTCTCTGCGATTGTCCTTTTATATCGGTGCAATCCTCTCTATCACTGCTACAGTTCTATCAGCAATGCGCGGTCCAACGCACATGCATAAGATTAATGGGGAGACTGATGAAAATCCAATAGAAGAGCAGAAACAGCAAAAAAGCCAGTGACAATTGAGATATCAATCCAGATTTTCAAGCTAACATTATGAGTGGGTGAATTAATGATGAAGTTATTCGAAAAAATACTGATAGCAACTGATGGATCTGAAAAAAATAAATCCGCGGTTGAAGAAGCAGTAAAAATTGCCCGCGCATGCGGATCCACAGTATACGCCATCTATGTAATGGACGAAAGCCTCATGAAATCCGCTATTGAAGTTCCAATTTCAGAGGATCTTTACAGAAGAATCAGGGACGAGGGAGAAAAAGCGGTCAACTGGGTAAAAGAAACTGCACAGGGTGTGAATCTGGAAACCTTCATACTATCTGGTAGACCGGCACATGTAATCACTGGATTTGCAGAACAAAAAAAAGTTGATCTTATTATTGTCGGAACACAGGGTAAAAGTGGCATTGAAAGATTTCTGTTAGGCAGCGTTGCCGACGAGGTTATAAGAACTGCTGTTTGTCCGGTATTGACGATAAGAAGTAGAAAATGAAGTTCTGTAAAAACTCTTCATAAACCCGTTTCCTTTAGGTTTACTTCAACCCGGAAAACCGGCGCTACAATCCATTTCATAGATTAAATAGTTCATAAATTGGAGGGTTTTTATATAGCTCTTAATCTAAAACCTTTTTCTAAAGATCTACAATTTAGGACTTCTACAAAGCCGAAAAGCAAATAAAAAGATTAAGGCTAAAGGACTCTGGAGTTCTAGATTAAATTTGGCAATATAATTTTGAGATATTGTTCAGACTAGTTTTGAGAGATATTGTTCAGGCTTATTCAAACTACATGACGGTTTTCAATTAATTATAAAAATAAGTGATTCCGTAAACTAAACTAGTAACAACCTAATAACAGTCCTAATAAAAACTTGATAATACTCTAAAAAAACCCTAAAAACAATCTAGATAATCCCATAAATAACCCAGGAAAAATAAAAATTGATCCTTATGCACCCGAAAACTCAACAGATCCTCGAAGTCTTCGAGGAGATCAATAAAATCCCGAGACGTTCAAAGTATGAAGAACAGATTTCCATCTGGCTACAGGAGTGGGGCCGATCTAAAGGATTTGAGGTAAGAGCTGATTCCTTAAACAATGTGCTTATTAAAGCCCCGGCAACAGCTGGATACGAGAACTCTCCCACACTCATCCTGCAGGGGCATATGGATATGGTCTGCGAGAAATGTAAAGATTCAGAACACGACTTTTCCAAAGATCCTGTGAGGTGTATTTGCGATGGAGACTGGATGCGGGGAGAAGGAACTTCCATAGGTGCGGATAACGGGATTGCACTTGCACTTGGGCTAGTACTGGCAGAAGCAGGAAAAAAAGGAGAAATCGGACATCCACCTCTTGAGCTACTTTTTACAGTAGACGAGGAAACAGGTTTAACTGGAGCAAGGGGACTTGAGGCTGGTTTCTTTGAAGGAAAGGTACTTCTTAATCTTGACTCCGAAGAAGAAGGCGTTTTCGTAATAGGGTGCGCAGGCGGACAGAATTCATTGATCACACTTCCTGTTGAATGGGAATTACTTGACACTGAAAAAGAATATTTATTCAAGTTTTTCAGACTCTCGGTTGAAGGACTGGAAGGCGGACATTCTGGAGTTGAAATCAATAAGCAGCGCGCAAATGGAATACAATTGCTCTCCCTAGCACTGGCAGGCTTAAAGGAAAAGATAGGGGCAGAAAATGTAAGGATTGTCCTGCTAAATGGAGGTAGTGTCCATAATGCAATTCCCAGCACCGCAGAAACTTTTATGGCAGTCTACAGGGAAAAACTCGAAAAGGCCGAGAAAGCCGTGTCAGATCTCAGGCAGGCATTTAAGGCTGAATATTCAAAAACCGATCCTAATCTTACTTTGAATCTTGAAGAAATTAACAGGGAAATGATCTTTGAAGTTGCAGAAAACAAGATCTTAAGAGATGAAATGTCTAATATTCGGCTTTTTTCGGCCGGGACCGAAGAGAAGCTGATCGAGCTAATTCTAGGACTGCCTCATGGAGTTTACAGGATGTCGGAGAACATTCAGGGACTTGTCGAAACCTCAAATAACCTTGCAACGGTACGAACGGCTGAAAATGAAATAATGATAGTATCAAGCCAGCGCAGTTCAAATAATCCCAGGCTGGCTGAAATTAGCGGAAAGGTGGAAGCCGTCGCAAAACTAGCAGGCGCATGGGTTGAACATGAGCCCGGATATCCTGCCTGGGAACCTGATCTGAAATCCGAACTGCTCTTGAAATGTAAGCATGTTTATACCGAGACCTTTGGAAAAGAGCCTGAGATTAAAGTAATTCACGCAGGGCTTGAATGCGGAATAATCGGTTCGGTTCATGAAGACATGGAAATGGTTTCTTTTGGGCCGACAATCATAGATCCGCATTGTCCTTCAGAAAGAATCTTTATTCCTTCGATTGAGAAAGTCTGGATTTTCCTTGAGAACCTGCTTAAAGCTTACTGCTGACATGGGGCTTTTTTTTCAGCGGCAAGGTCCATTTGAAAATATTTTGCCTGGTCAAGCAGCTGGTACTTATTATCCAGACAGAGATAACTCTCCTTGCAAATCTAGCCTGCTGTGTCGACAGTTTCGTAATAGCCAGATACCATAAAAGAACAGAATAAACGAAAAGGATAACAACACCAGCCCCTCAGAAGAATCTGTTAGAAATGCCAGGCAATCCCACAGCCAATGAATGATGATTAACGGAATTACTGTGTCGAGGCGGACCCGCAAAGCTACTGTCCAGACCCCAAACATACCTGCAAAAAAAGCCTGGATTACACTTGCCTTAAAGTCTCCGGTTATTAAGCCATTTAAGGTATGAACCGAACCGAAAACAATTGCCGTGATCCACACTGCACGCCAGATCCCAAATGATGACGAGACCCCATGAAATAATATACCCCGAAACATCAACTCCTCACTGATGCCTACCATCAAGGTATTGATGATTATAATTAAAAGTACTCGAGTTGGCGGCAGGCCTCTAAATAAAATATTCACTAGCAGGAAGAAAAGAAATATGGCTGGTAACCACAACAGGTGCATATTTCGTGAATTATTCAGGCCTTTCCATCCAATCTGATCCCACCAGTTTAAATAAGTGATTACCCCAGTCAAAAAGACTACTGCAACAATCACTCCAAAAATAAGCTGACTTTTAACCAATTCATCAAGTTGAGTGGGCTGGCCTCTAACCTGCAGCAGCCCTCCTCCCACAACAACAATCAGCCAGATTGTAAATATTGCCAGTGAAATAGGCCAGGGTTTTCTTGATATATTCATTTTATTTTCTCCACTCTGATTCGGCAATCTCCTTTTTTCCGGAGTTTTGTTACTGCCACCAGGTCATCACTACTAGTAGGTTATCACTATCGCTATTACCTGATTGTGATATACACCGGCATCGGATTCCTATCAGGCGAGTGACGCCTCATCTAAAGTTTGGCTAGTGTCGCGTAAACAGTAAAATGACGTACAAAATCTATTGCAATTACTCTTAATCATTGAATCATTGAGGATTGACGAGACACTAGTGTGTATTTGAATCGCAGAAACTGCACAAATCCAATTTAATTATCAGCTTTAATCTGCAATTCGCTACCGGAAGTAAGTCTAGAATATAAGGCATAAATGAAATTACCAATAAAAATAGTCAACCAGGCAGTTAATAAGAATACCAATATATGACCAGCCCCAGAACCCCACCCACCAGGTTTGGTTAAAATGGCTACATTTTCATTATGCCGTTTAAGCTTCCACCCAGAAACAATATGGTCTTCAACTTCCTGCTGTAACTTCTCTTTTGAAACTCGCTTAACACTAATATTCACCATGGTACCTTAAACCCCTTTTATGATACATATCTTGCAATAATCAAATTTACGCTGGCTCGCACTACTGCAATAAACGAAGATTCGACTGAAATGAAAATTCGTTTCATATGATAAGGTACTTGTAATTCTTAGTTGAGCAACCCCTTCAATTCCTCAATGTTTTCCAGAGTCCACCAGCAAGTGTGTAAGTCCTGATTAATTACTGAGTTGACTATAACTGATGCAATACCTACCACAAAAATGGGATTAACCCATAGCGAACTTTTTGACAGTATTCTTTATAGCCTGCTAGATTTTTAGATAGAAACTTTTCCTCATCAAGAAGTCTCCAGATAATTCCCAGCGTAAAGGGAATAAATATAAGTAAACCCCACCATGAACCAAGCGCGAGAGGGGTACCTAACATCATAACGAGACCACTAACATACAATGGATGGCGTACTACGCTATACGGTCCAGTTGTTATTACTTTTTGACCGGCGGTTACTTCGATGATTGCGGATGCAAAAACGTTTTCTCTGAAAACGAGAAAAAGTAGAAAAAATCCCATAACTACGAGAATATCGCCCAGGATGACAATGTAGAAAGGAACATGCGACCAACCAAAACGATGATCAAATGCGGAAATAACGAGAAAGGCAATAAACAGTATGAAGGAAAAGAGCTGTATAATCTTCTGAGTTTTTTCCTTTTCAGCACCTAGTCCAGCATTAACCCTACGAGCCAGAAGTTCAGGGTTTACTCTCCATAAGTAAAAAGTAATCGCTGCTGATGACCCAACAAATATAATTGAATAAACCCACGCTTGCCAGAAATTAAATGAACCTGCAGGAACAAAAAGGAATAAACCGATAATGATAATAAGCTCTACAAAACCAAGCAGAGTTTTCATTTTTAGACTATAAGTGACTGTGTTATCAGTATTCATTTAATTAACTCCTCAATTCATGCGCTTAGAAGTCCCCAAAGCATTAGCAGAATTTCAATACAAGTTAACAATCCAGCTTAGAACCTCTCTGAAAAGTCAGCGATGCATGTTGAAAAAAGCCACAATGGATTATAATATAATTTCTCATTTAGTAACACGTCCTAATATGTAGTTTACAGAGAGGAAGACGACAATAGCAAGAACGGCGTAAACTGCAAAAAGCAAAAGTGAACCGTACCTACTTAGAATAGGGTTTGTGTTATTTATCTGCTCATTGGTTGGATACATAATGTCTTGCTTGTCATTGCTGTGATCTAAACCCAGAGCATGCCCCAATTCATGCTTTGTAATGGCAAGCATTGCAGTATCACTATAAGAAACCCATTCTCCCCACTGAGAATATCCGACTCCAAGCGTTATATCTACGCGTATAAATCGCCCGTTGACAATGAATGGAATTGTATCGCCTGCAGCTCCAGCAGGAACACTCTCATCTGTCTGCAGATTTTCGGCCCATCTTATCCTGATGTCAGCTTTTTCGGAATCCACAATTTTAAAAACGGGAGTATAATCCAGTTTTCCGTTTCCTCCTTCTGCCCAGTAATTCAGGGCTTTTTGTACCTGTGCGTAATAAGTAGGACTATAGTGTGGAGGTACACTTTTGTTATCTATATACACGGTGATAGGGGAATGATCCCACGGATGATCTAAAATTTTTGGATAATTAAACTCGGAAGCTGCCGGAGCTATGGGTAAAATAAGTACCGTCGACAACAGTAAAAAGAGTAATCTTATTCCAGACGTACTGTCTCGGGTGATATAAACCTACCTCTCTATATTGTTATTTAAATGATCCTGAGAACTTAAACAATATTATCAACAAAACGAACTTAAAGGCAACTGCTGATTTAACACAGGCATATTAAGAGCAATATGTAGAGGAGAAAAGTGAGATAACTGATCTGATTTCAGTCTTTTTTTTCGTTTGCTAACCAGTTTGATTCACTGTTCATAGAGGTCACTTCCCCTATGGTTTTCGGTTGTTCCCCTTCACTACTCTCTTTGCTCATCTGCGAACGAACTTTCATGAAGTAAGCCAGGGCTGCAATAGGTAAAGCGTAGCCTACTCCATATACTGCTAAATTTATTTTTTCCGGTTCAAAGATAACGCTCAAGAAATTAACCCCAAGTACAACAACAGTGAGCCCCACGAGGTTCAGTTCTAGCTCTTTAATACTATTTACTTTCACCCATTCTGGTAAAGTTAGGGGCTGAACAAACAACTGGTAGAGCCCGAAAGACGTAAGAAATAGTACCGTACCAACTAAGAAAAGGTGGACAGTCTCCACAATTTCAACAATAATATTCTCTTTTGGACCTGCTTCTGATATTCCAGTAATGACTTCTCCCACAAAGTGAACAATATCTATGCCGCCTTTAACAAATAAGGTGCAAGCAGCAATTGCCAACCCTATCACTGGGATCAACACGAAAAAACGCATTCCTGCAATAAATCTTACAACTTTCACTGGCAGGCTCCTCCTTGTTTTGTCTTTCTTTTTTCATTCATTGCCATATTTATTACAAGAGGACATCTTGTAAGGCGGAAGTCGCAAGGACACCAATAGTTCCAAGGAAGTTCAAAAAGGAAACTGTCTCAACCATTCTTCTCTTCCACATCTTTTTTCAGTCATGCGCCATCTGGTCAAGTGCCGCAGCAATTGCAAGAACCAGGGCAGCATCCTGTCCTGGAGAAACTTCCACTCCATAGGTATCTCTTATCCGGAACCACTTTTTAGAGACCTCTGCAACTTTTTTCTTTTCGACTTCAATATCGTATTCGTGGTTCAGGATATTGCCCTGGACATCCATTTCAGGTCCTCCCGACACTTCAACTTTCCAGCGGTCTCGCAGAGGAGTGATCAGAGCTTTTTTGATCGTCGCGACTGTTTCACCTCCCGCATCCTGGATGTCCATCGTATCCTTTATCCTGAGAAGCTTCTCCTTGAGCTTATACAGTTCATTTCCCTGCATATCTTTGATAATTAGGGTATTGCGTATGCGAAGAGCTTTACCGTCCACATAGAATGCTTTCTCCCCAGCTTCGTTTTCTATCCAGTAGTCATCTCCTATGGTAACAAGTTTTTCGTGCATTTTGTAGCGTTGTACGCCTTCTTCTCCATGGCTCCTGAGACCACCCATGATTCGCCTAATCAAAACCACTCCCTTTGTTTACTACATTAACTTACCTGCCTTTGCGGTATTTATTCATTTTTTATAGATCAGAGAAGGATACTCATATTACTGAGCATTACCTTGAAGGAGTATAATTTTCCAGATAGAGGACTTCAACTGTCAGGTGCTCCCGATTCCCTGCAAAAGCTTTTCCAGTACCTGATCAACGGTAAAGCTTGCCGCCTTCTGGCGCGGAGGAAATTCTTTAAACGTTTCCAAAAATTCTCCTACTACATCCTGGGCTGGCACCACCAGGAACGCGTGATCTAGCAGCCAGTCGTAGTAGGTGTTTGAGGTCTGATCCGCCCTTTCAAATGGGTCAGTGCGCAGGTTGAATATTTTTGGTACACGCAGAGGGACAAAAGGTTCAGCCCAGACCAGAAGCGTACCGACGGCGCGCTGCTCCAAAAAGATCATTTTCCAGTTGTCGTACCGCAAAGCTACCATGTCTCCATCGTCTGAGAAGTAAAAGAACTCAATCCTGGGTGATTTCTGCTCCTTCCCGATCAGGTAGGGCAGCAGGTTATAGCCATCAAGATGTACCCTGAAAGTTTTGTCTCCTGCTTTGTAGCCTTTTTTAAGCTTCTCCTTAATATCCGGTTCTCCTGCTGCGGCAAGCAAAGTGGAAAGCCAGTCCAGGTGGCTCACAATCTCATTAGAAATTGTGCCCGCCGGGATCTTGCCAGGCCAGCGCATTACTTCAGGAACACGGAAAGCTCCCTCCCAGCAGGAGTTTTTCTCGTTGCGGAATGGAGTCATAGCTGCATCGGGCCAGGAGTTCATATGTGGTCCGTTGTCTGTGCTGTAGATAACAATGGTATCGTCCACAATGCCGATTTCATCCAGCAAATCAAGCAGCACGCCTACCTGCCGATCATGCTCAATCATGGCATCATGGTATGCGGACTGCCAGCGTCCCGACTGTCCCCGTATCCTGTCCGGGATGTGAGTCCTAAAATGCATCCTTGTAGTATTGAACCAGACAAAGAAAGGCTTGTCCGCCTCATGTTGACGTTTAATAAAATCGATTGCAGCATCCAGAAACTCTTGATCTACTTCTTCCATTCTTTTTCTGGTCAACGGGCCGGTATCCTCAATGCGGCCGTCGGCATAGCTGTGGATTACGCCCCTGGGGCCATAGTTCTTCCGGAAATTTGAAAAGTCTTTTTCAGGTGGATAATCTCGTTCTTCAGGTTCCTCTTCAGCATTTAAATGATAAAGATTGCCAAAGAACTCGTCAAAACCGTGGTTGGTAGGCAAGTATTCGTCCCGGTCACCGAGATGGTTCTTTCCAAACTGACCAGTCGCATAGCCAAGAGGTTTGAGTAATTCGGCAATTGTAGGATCTTCAGGCTGAATTCCTACTTTGGCTCCGGGCATTCCCACCTTGCTCAACCCTGTACGGAATACACTCTGTCCTGTGATAAAAGCCGCCCTGCCGGCAGTGCAGCTCTGTTCTCCGTAAGAGTCCGTAAACGTGATGCCTTCATCAGCAATCCTGTCAATATTTGGTGTTCTGTATCCCATCAGCCCGTCGCTGTAGCAGCTAAGATTGGTGATTCCGATGTCGTCTCCCCAGATGACCAGTATATTTGGTTTCTTTTCTTCCATTCTTAACCCCCCAAATAGAATGGTTGATATCCCGGTAGGCAATTTAAAGCAACCTTCCGAAGTTTGATAGATAATTTGATTTTTTCTTTACTGTACCCGTTTTTTCTCGCAATCATAATTGATCCAGACTACGTCTGAACCCCTTGATTTACCTGCTTCTCATCTTCCTTTTCTCGTTATTTTCCTGAGACCATGACAGCGTTTAAACTTTCGGCCGCTGTCGCAGGGACAGGGATCATTGCGTCCGGCACGTTCAAAAGCTTCTTCCAGGGCAAGGACTCGCATTATCTCTGCTGCCGGATAACCTCTACGTATTAATCCTGCCAGAATCTGCATCGGAAAGTCAATGTGGTGAAAGAAGGCTTTCCAGCCCTCACAGAGGTAGTTCAGTTCCTGTGAGCAGTCAGCGGTAGCCAGAAATCGGTTTTTTGGGCATTCCCCTCTACAGGCGAAGAGCACGTCACATTCACGACATACACGCGGCAGCAAATCGCGTTTATTCTGCCCAAACCTGTACTGCCTGTCAGAGGCGGCAAGCTCGCTTATCTCTTCGTCTATGATATTTCCCAGCAGGTAGTCAGGCTCCACAAAATGGTCGCATGAGTAAAGATCGCCATTGTGCTCCAGAGCAAGCCCAGTACCGCATGTTTCTTCAAAAACGCACATGCCTGAAGGCATCCCAAGCCATCTGCGAGCAGAAGCTTCAAAAGTCTGCACGAATATCTTTCCCACATCATTTCTTACCCACTCGTCAAAGATGCGGCTCAGGAAACTTCCAAGTTGTTCAGGCTGCACAGAACGGTTCGAGATCGTTTCTCCTTTCTGGTAAAGAGTAGATCCATCCTCATTGATTCGCTCTACAACCGGAATAAACTGAATCCAGTCTGTCCCTGCTTCATCTCGAAGGAAGCGGTAGACTTCCAGTGGATAGTCAGCGTTGACTCGGTTGACTGTTGTCAGGACGTTGTATTCCACATCATGTTTTTGCAACATGCGAAGCCCTTGCATGACCCGGTCAAAAGTCCCCTCTCCCTTTTTGTCTACTCGATAGGCATCGTGCAATTCACGAGGACCGTCGATACTGATTCCAATGAGAAAGTTATTTTCCTTAAAGAAGCGACACCATTCGCCGTTCAGCAGCGTACCGTTTGTCTGCATCGTATTTTCGAATGTCATGCCTGGCTTTCTGTACTTTTCCTGTATTTCGATTGCCCGCTGGTAAAAATCTATTCCCATCAGGGTAGGTTCACCCCCCTGCCAGGCAACAGTTACCTGCGGGCTGTGGTGAGCTTTGATAAGCTGCCGGATGTAATTCTCCAGAACTTCGTCTGACATGCGGAATCTGCTGCTTGGGTAGAGTGCTTGTTTAGCTAGAAAGAAGCAGTAGGAGCAGGCCAGGTTGCATATCGCTCCAGTTGGTTTTGCCAGCACGTGGATTCTGGATGGAAGATAACTTTGTGTCATTTCCCCTCTCCTTTCTCAGGATTGTCTACCAGGGAATTTTTCTGAGTTTTCAACGAGATCTGAATGGTAAGTTTTTCCAATGACGATCTACAACGCTTCATCTTTGTTTATTGCTGTATCATAACAATTACATCCTAGTTTCCTTATCTTCAAACAACTTGCCACTTACGTTCACTGTTGCACTGTATCTTGCCAGTGAACCAAAGAGAGCAGGTAGTCGGGTGTGACCAGAGACTATGGACCCATATCACAGGTATCTCACTGGCTAACGCAAGTAAAATCGGAGATATTAAATGGTATCCATTCTCCTATCAGCTTTGGAGTTTCCTGGTAAATATATAAAAATAGGGAAAGGAACTGACTTTTTGCTCCTCTCCCTCACTCACTTTGTTTAAGAATCGTTGTCCTTGCCTTACAGCCGATTTCCCGGAATATATGCATTCTTTGATAGGCGTTTTTTTTCGATTAAAGCTTAATATGCTGGAGCTGCTTCTTCTTCTGCAAATGCTTCACGTAGCTTTTCCTCTTCATCTTTGGATAGGTTGGAAGCAATAAGCTCGAATTTTAACGGCTTCATGGCATCAAAAACTCTATCCTCCACGGCATCGCTGGTCATTAAAAAGAGAGCTGAAGTGCCTTCAGTTACTTTGCTCCTAATTGACTTGATAAACTCGTCATCGATTCCAACATCGGTCATTGAGCCTGTCAGTGCCCCTATAGTAGCTCCGACCGCCAGACCAATTATCGGGACAAAAAAGATCAGACCGAATAGCATTCCCCAAAAAGCGCCACTCAGTGCCCCTGCACCTGCTAAATCATGTAACTGTTTGGTCTTTGGCTTCTTTTTTCCCACAGGCCAAGTGACTATAGCTGCATCATGAAGGTTTAGTAGACGCTGTTTGTTCAAATCCTTTACTATGTCAAGTGCTTTATCCGCACCATCTGCGGTTTCAAATTTAAGAACTGTTAAGGTTGTCATTAATCAAACCCCCTTCATTTATTTGCGAATTCAACTTGCCGTTATTTTCATGTCCTTGAACTTATGCGGAACTGTTATCCCAGTTATTCTCTGTTCACTAAAGGTGTGACTTCATATCCGGGCAGACAATATTTTCATATGTTTTTAGGCTTTTTTTTCGGTATTGCAGATGATACTGCAGGTTTGCAGAAGTTCTTTAAGAAAAGGGGAAGTTCAAAGCTACCTACATCGGATATTCAGGAACGTACAATGTCAGGAAGCCTAAATGAAGCACTCTATGCCAGTCATATACTTCTGTCAAGCTGTTATTTGCCCCCATCAAAAGTTAGCCTTCAATCGCAGCTTTTGCCGTCACAAATAGGGATCTATCTCCCTTTTTAACTCCCCACATAGGATCAGACCAGGCAGGCAAAAACTTGTCAATTGTCTGTACGATAATGCGGAAAACAATATGTAAGCTTTTTATTCGGCTAATTAATGCTAATTTAATATTATTTCCCCACTACATATTCTTTGCAAACCTGTAACCCCAATCCGCAGGCTCGGATTAAGCAAACCAACAGAATTCAGCAGGCTAGCTGATAGAATTCAGTAAGCTAATAGTATACTCTTGTTTTTATTTATATTATTGTATATAGATTTACATACTTTATCGAGTATTAAGATTAAGATTCCCTAAGATTAAGATTTCCTGGCTCAATTATTACTTAAGGAGATTTTTAAATTGTTAGACCCATAAATTTCAAATGTATTCTGGCCGGTCGTTCCTTCACTTCACTCTTTATTTTCACCTGATTCCATCAATTTTGCCAGCCAGCGCGTACTGTCTGAGCTTTCCAGGATCATCTTCACAACCATTGTAAGAGGTATAGCTATAAGTGCGCCTGAACCACCCAGCACATAACCCCAGTAGAATAGAGACAGAAACACAACTGATGGAGATAACTTAAGGCTCTTTCCTGCAAGGGATGGAAAAAGAATATTTTCTATAAGCACGTTTATCAGCCATATTCCAGCAAACACTACAATAGCTCCTATGGCTCCATATTTAAATAGTGCAAGCAGCACAGGTGGAAAAGCTGCAAGGAAAAATCCCAGATAAGGAATGTAGCCCATAAGGAAGGTTAAAAAACCCCAGAGAACTGCAAAATCGATTCTTCCGATAAGGAGCAGTATGGTAGTTCCGATGCCTCCAATCAAGTTAGTTTCAGTTCTTATTAGGATAAAATCTATCAGACTTCTGCCAAATTCTGTAACCCGTGAAATAAGGAATGATTGGTCTTTAATCTCACTTTCCACCTTTTTTGGCGCACCTGCAGCATCCAGAAGTAAAAATGCTGTCGTGATAACAATAAGTGCAATTGTTGTTCCGGCATTTAAGGCTCCTGTAAGGATTCCCGCAGTCAAACTCAACAGAAATGTACCTATATCGCGTAAAATTTCTTCAAAGGAAAATCGGCCTGATGAAGGTAAATGATGCCCAATGTCTTCAATAGTACCTAGAAATTGAGTTTGATATCCTGGGATTTGGCTACTGAGCTGGAGTAAGGATCCTGTAACGAGGAGCACTGCAACAATAGCAAAGATGATAAAGAAAAAAATTACCAGACCTACACTGATCGAACCAGGTACGTGTTTTCTCTGTAGCCAGTGAACAAGGGGGGAAAAGATTAGAAAGGCAAATATTGAGAAAAAAATAGGCACGAGTATGCTTCCAATTTCCTTCATCCCGATAGTCAGGATAACGGCAGCGGTACTATAAATTAAAATTTTGACTGGTATAGACTGATTATCGGTATCCATGTATGCCCCAGATATTCTTTATATTGGTTAAAACTTATTAGTTGAAATATAAAAGCTTCTCTAAGAAACTATGGTCTGATTAATGATTCTTTTTCGAATCGGTTTTACTCTTACATTACAAGACTAAGTAATTTTGATCTGAATTCAAATTATTTTACTTTAAGTACTTTTCCTAGTATAATAGGCCAAGATATCTCTATTTTATATTTACGGGCGGTTTTTTGAATTAGTTTTTGGGGAAAAAATAAAGAGCAATTTTCTAGTCTTATTTTTAGAAAATTTTCCTTTAAAAATAGGATTTAAAGGATTTCTACAGAACCGGATGAAGATCATATTATAGAGAACTATGAACTTGGGTAATTAGAGCTTGATAAATATTTCTTTGGCTCATTGATTTTCCAGCCCTCGCTACAATCGATTCTTAATCCTCGCTTCGCTTTTTATATTCGACTCTGATCTTCTGTGTCTATCTTGCCAGCATCCTCATTACGTAGCCAATTTCCATTAGCTGTTATGGTTTCTTCTACCTCACAAAGAGCCTTACAAAGAGCCTCACAATTAGCTTCCTTTTTTGTTTTAGGCAGTTAGATAGCTCTTAAGCGAGTTAGTATCTTGCATGTGAAAAACTAATCTACGTCCAATATTTATAACTAAACGATAAAAAGTAAAAAGACTTTACCTATCTTCCTTAGACATTATCTTTTAATTTATTAGACAGTATCTTTTAATTTATCCCAATCCACTTTTTATTGAATTTCAACAGCAGAAATAATCATAGATATATATTATGGTTATTCAAATCAATTACATAAAACAAGTATTAAATTATCCCACTGACTTATCGAACTAATTTGTGATGTTGTGAGGTCAAGGACTTAAAAAACCAATAAACTTATATTGGCTTTTCTAGATTATTATATACGCGAATAAAATCTATAAAAAAAGTGTTGAAACATTAGAAAAACCCTACACTACTTTTGCATTATAAAAATTCGCGAACTAAACCCCAAAACAAGAATAGAAGCATTACTGCAAACATTGCAGCCATAATTGTTTATTGATACGTATGCTAAAACGTACTTGGCATTTAAGCCGAGAGAATTGAGCCACCCCTTATATTGCTCTTATTTTTGGGTGGTTTTATGGAGCAGCATATTGTATCATGAAATTGTAGAGGTGATAGACATGAAGATGGAAAAAAAGAGTTTTCTAAAATCACTCAGACTACGACGAAAAGTTAGAATGGTTGAAGAGTGTACATGTCCGTTATGTGCAGAAAAAGTAGACAAAAACGAATTCAGAAACGAAGTGTTTATCAAGGAATTTGAGAGTTCCGGGCTGTGCCAAGGATGTCAAGACACGGTTTTTGGATATAAGGTAGCATGGTAACAGCTCAATTACCTGTTAAGGTATGGGAAATCCCTGTTTTTCAGAGGTGACAAACATGGATTTTAATTTACCTATGCCTTTTATTCTTCTCAGGAACTTTTTAAGCGGTTTCATAAATATCCCGATTTAATTCCCCTTTTGTCCTGTTTCGTAGTTACCTTGCTTTTGCAGAAATCTATTTTTACAAAAGTCTATTTTCACAAAATTTAATCTCACGAAAATCTATTTTTACAAAAGTCTATTTTCATAAAGTCTATTTCCATATAAGTCCACTTTCGTAAAAGTCTACTCTTACAGAAATCTATTTCCTTAAACTTTTTCAACCTCTTCGATTGGGCCCATTAATCTGGCCAGCCATCTGGTTTCTTCAAAACTCTCAAGTAAAATCTTCAAAATTATTGTAAGCGGTATGGAAAGAAGAGCACCTCCAAGTCCAAGTACAAAATTCCAGTAAATAAGAGAAAGAAACAAAAAAGCAGGAGATAATTGCAGTCCTTTTCCCATAAGCGACGGGAAAAGAACATTTTCTGTAAGTGCGTCGACAGCAATAATAATTACAATGACTCCGAGAGCACCTAAAGGCCCATATTTGAAAAGCGCAAGCATTATGGGAGGAACAGAAGCTATAACCAGACCAATATACGGAATATAACTTAGCAGAAATATAAGGACTCCCCAGAGAATTGCATAATCGATGCCTCCGATAAAGAGAAGAAGAGCTATTGCGATAGCAGTTATAAAGTTAATTTCTGCTCTTATAACAATAAATTTTACCAGCTTCTTGCTAAACTTACTCAGCCTCAATTGAAGCTCAGATTGCTTTCCAAGCACTTTATCTAGTTTTTCAGGAGCATTGACTGCATCTATTAACAAAAATGCTGCTGTGACTATTACGATTCCGGCTGTTGTCCCGGCGTTCACAATTCCGTTAACTATGCTTATCATGAGAGAAATCATGACGGAAACAATACTGCGAGCAATTGACTGCACGGAAAATTTTCCGTATGAAGGAATATACTTTGCAAAATTATCTGATAACGCAGTTAATTGGTCTTGATAACCAGGGATCTGGCTTCCAAACTGGATTGCTGCTTTGAGAACTATTACCCCAAAAACCAGGATAACTAGAGTGAATAGCAAAATTACCAAAATAACACTCAGTCCACTTGGAATCCCCTTTTGTTTTATCCAGCGGACAATCGGAATAAAGATCAGTGCAAGGAAAATAGAGAAAAAGATAGTGGTAAGTATGGAAGCTATCTCCCTCATTCCTATTGTCAAAACGACAAAGGCCGTGCTATAGAGTAAAATTTTAGCTGGCATTGAACTGCTGTTTACATTCATAATTTCCAACTCATTAAACTGTCAGCCACACATTATGCAGTGAGGTAGAGTAGCTATATGACTCAAGGGAGAATACATGTTAATAGGGAGGTTACACCCCAATCATCTCGTGAATACGAAATTAGGTCTCAACTTTTTTCCAATTCTGTCAGTCATGTGACATTTGATCAAGTGCAGCAGCAATTGCCAGGATAAGCGCATTATCCTGCCCGGGCTCGATCTCTACACCATAGGTATCCCGGAGGCGGAACCACTTTTTTGAGACTTCTGCAATCTTCCTCCCTTCTGATTCAATCTCATATTCGTGATCCAGAATATTTCCACGGATTTCCATATCATGTCCGTCTGGAATTTCGACTCTCCATTTATCCCGCAAAATATTAATGAGATCTTTTTTGACTGTAGCAGCCAGGCCATCATCTGCTCTCTTGATATCCATCGTATCTCTAATACGGAGTAGCTTTCCCGTAATTTTATATAGGTCATTTCCCATTAGATCTCTGAAAATTAGAGTATCGCGAATACGAAGCGCCTTCCCATCAACATAAAATGCTCGCTCTCCAGCTTCGTTTTCTATCCAGTAATCATCTCCTATGGAAACGAGTTTTTCATACATTCTGTAGATGTGCCTTTTTTCTTCTTCATTGTCTCCACGACCGCTAAATAATCTCATCAAAAACGACTCCTTTTCTTTATGCACTCTCGATATATCCCCTTGAAGAAAGCGACTTATTTAGTTCTCTCAGGGAACATAGAAAGATAATACTGGTTTGTCTTTCAGCATGGGAAAGCGCAATACGACTGTAATTATTCTCAATCATGGTCTGGTCTCATGGATCCTTGGATTTTCCAGACCTGTTCCCCCTTATAGTGTATAAATATGTAGAATATATATTCAAATAGACTTATATTTTAGTACTATGCAGCGATTTTTCGATCATGTGTTCACTTTTTCCTTTCATAGAGCTTTCCTGTAAATCTCGATAATATCTTCCTTTGAAAGTTCTCTAGGGTTTGTCAGCCGGCAAACATCCTGCATAGCATGTTCAGCCAGGATTTCAAGGTCTTCTTCCCTCGCGCCGAGTTCTTTTAAACCAGAGGGAATTCCAATATCTGATGCGATTTTTTTGATTGCATCTATTGCCCTATCTGCAGCTTCTTCCGGACTTAGCCCGTCAATATTTTCTCCCATTGCCTTTGCAATATCGGCAAAACGCTCAGGGCAGACCTGCTTATTGTACATCTCAACATATGGCAGGAGGATTGCATTGCAAACCCCATGCGGAAGGTTGTAAAGACCTCCTAGCTGGTGAGCCATGGAGTGCACGTAGCCGAGGCTTGCATTATTGAATGCAATACCTGCAAGGTACTCAGCGTGTGCCATCATATCTCTTGTCCTGATATCTTCTCCATTGGCAACGGCTTCACGTAAGTATTTTGAGACAAGCTCTATAGATTTGATTGCAGCCGCATCAGTTGTAGGTGTAGCCATTGTAGAGACATAAGCTTCAACTGCATGGGTCAAAGCATCCATGCCGGTTGCAGCCGTAAGTGCAGGAGGCATACTGACCATTAGTTCTGGATCATTAACTGCGACGTCAGGCGTGATGCGAGGATCGACAATGGCCATTTTTATGTGTCTTTTCGTATCCGTAATAATCGTAAAACTTGTCATTTCACTTGCAGTGCCGGCAGTCGTATTTACCGTAATAAGCGGAGGAATTCCTTTCTGAACTTTCCCGACGCCTTCATAGTCTTTTATCTTCCCACCGTTCTTAGCCACAATGCCTACAGCTTTTGCGCAGTCCATAGGGCTTCCCCCTCCTACAGCAACGATCATGTCACAGCTCTCTCTTTTATATACCTCTGCCCCCTCCATAACCGAGCTATCAGTAGGGTTTGGTTCTGCTCCTGCAAAGATTGTTGCTTTCAGATCGGCATTTTCAAGAATTTTCCTGATATCTCCAGCAAGTTCCTCTCCGTGCCTGCTTTTGCCGGAAACGATCAGAGCTTTAGTGCCCCCAAGATCTTTTGCATGCCTGCCGATTTCTTTTACGCAGCCAGGTCCCATTAGGGCCACTCTTGGATTCAAATAGGTATATGTCCTGTTTTCGGTCATGCTTTTTACCTCCCCTGATAACTCCTCTTAGATATCCCAAATAAATCTCTCATAATTTGTTATTGAGAACGCAAAATATTAATGGAAATTATTTTTCCCGGTAACTAATAAAGTTTTGCCCCGGGACAGAATTTTTTAAGCGGCGAGTAAAAGTCCTGAGGCAAAAGGTAAATAATTTTTAATTAGGTTTTTCCGTACTTTATAAAATTATTAATCATAAGGAAAATATATTCTACGTATTTTATATATTTTTCAGTAATCTACGTATATGCTGATTAGCAATCATTTTCTAATTTACCCTGAAAAAATGCATAATCACACAAAGTCATCGTACAGAGCCAAATTTACAGGATAACACGTGTAGATTTTTATTATGAGTTTGTTATGAATTTTAAAATGTCAAACTGTGTAATGATAGACAAAATCAGGTTATTTTTTTTGCCTATTTGCTATCAATATTGTCAAGTACGATATAATAAAGCCAGAGGGATCTATCAATGAGTCAAACGATTGACTTACTCGAACCAGTGACCAGAGAATTTTTAGAGAAAGTAAACAAACAGGGTGGAACTCCAATCTATCAGCTCTCACCGAAAGAGGCCCGTAAAGTCCTTTCCAATTTACAGGCTGCTCATGTAGCAAAACTACCTGCAGATATTGACGATTTAGACATTCCAGTTGGTCCTGAGGGACGGGTTTCGATTAGGATAATCCGGCCAAAAGGAAATAAGGAAATATTACCAGTCGTGATGTATTTCCATGGCGGAGGTTGGGTGCTCGGAGATAAAGATACGCATGACAGATTAGTTCGGGAAATCGCAAACGGAGCTAACGCCGCAGTTGTATTTGTCAATTTCACGCCATCTCCAGAAGCAAAGTACCCGACGCCAATAGAAGAGGCGTATGCAGCAACAAAATATATTTCAGAAAACGGGAAAAATTTCAATCTGGATGGTTCAAGGCTCGCAGTCGCTGGTGACAGTGTAGGCGGAAATATGGTGGCAGCCGTTTTACTTCTGGCAAAGGAGCGGGGTGGCCCAAAAATTAATTATCAAGTGCTCTTTTACCCTGTGACCGATGCTAATTTTGATACCCAGTCTTATCAGCAGTACGCAACTGGAATTTGGCTTACCCGTGAAGCTATGAAATGGTTCTGGGACAATTATTTGCCTGACGAAGAAGCACGTAAGAAGCCAACAGCATCCCCGCTACAGGCATCGGTTGACCAGCTAAGGGGACAGCCCCCTGCCCTTGTCATAACTGATGAAAATGATGTGCTCCGCGATGAAGGTGAAGCGTATGCCCATAAGCTGATACATGCTGATGTCAATGTTACAGCTGTTAGATATATTGGAACTATACACGATTTCGTGATGCTAAACGCACTTGCGGGCACACCTGCAACTTGCAGTGCAATTGGCCTGGCTATTGAGAATCTCAGGATAGCTTTAGCAAAATCATAATCTTGTGGTTTCTCAGTTGTGTAATCTTTCCACTTCATAAAAACAAAAAGTTTAGAAAAAATAAAAGAATTAGTGAAAGTGAATCAATGATTTATAAATAAAATCATTTTTTTTCCAAACGTATAGATATTTAATAAATCGATCCTATTGAATATATATGAGTGGGATCAGGCTTGGGGAAGATTTTCTTTCAACATACGAAGAAGGAATAAAAAGAGAATGGATTATAGGAAACGGACTTGGAGGATATGCTTCTTCTACAGTTATCGGGGTAGGCACAAGGACTTATCACGGGCTTCTTGTGGCTGCTCCAGAAAATTCTCCAGGAAGGTTTGTATTGCTTTCCTCTCTTGATGAAGAAATCTCTACTAATGAAGATAGTTACAAACTTGCAGCCCACAAATATCCAGATACTGTTTCTCCCACCGGCTTCAATTACCTTTCTGAATATATTCAAAATCCACTTCCTCTCTGGATTTACAAGCCCGGAGATTTTACCGTAAAGAAAAAGGTCTTCATGGTTCATAACAGTAACACGACATGTATTCTCTATGATATCGAATCCAGAAAGGAAGAAGCTTTGTTAAGAGTTTTCCCTCTTGTAAACTCAAGAGATTTCCATTACACTGCTCGCTCAGGATACCTTTCCTTTTCCCAAGAAACTAATCCTGCGGGAGTAAAACTAGAGAGTTCTAATGGTTTTACCTTCTCTCTTTCATCCAATCTCGAATATTATTCTGATCCCAAGTGGTACTATAATATAGAGTATGATGCTGAAAAGCAAAGAGGACTTAATTCACAGGAAGATAATTTCAATCCCGGCTATTTTGAAAGCAAACTCAAACCGGGAACTTCTCGTTTCTTTATCGCTGCTTCAACGGATGACATCTCTTCTCTTGACCTCAGGAAAGTTGATGAACTCTATAAAAGGGGAGTAAATCGTCAGAATCTTCTTGCTCTCAATTCCAGGCTAACAGATCCTTTTGCTCTTAAACTTCTCAGAGCAACGGACACTTTCATAGTGAAGAATCCTTCTTCAGGTGAAAACACGGTAATTGCAGGATATCACTGGTACTCTGATTGGGGAAGGGATACGATGGTATCTCTGACTGGCTTGTTTTTAATTCCTTACCGTCATGAGGAGGCCAGGTCCGTTCTCATGAATTTTGCTCGACATTGCAGGAAAGGTTTAATTCCCAATACTTTTCCGGCTTTTGGAGGAGAACCAGTTTATAATACTGTGGACGCTTCTCTCTGGTTTATTCATGCTGTTAGCCGCTACTTTGCATATACGAGCAACTTTCTTTTCCTCGCGGATATATGGGATACCGTAGAGACAATTATAGATAACTATCGTAAAGGTACGGACTTTGGAATCGGTATGGACTCTGATCATCTTATTAGACAGGGACCTCAGCTAACCTGGATGGATGCGAAAATTGGAGAGTGGGCAGTAACTCCAAGAGCAGGTAAAGCCTGTGAAATCAATGCTCTCTGGTACAACGCACTGAAAATTGCTTGCAGCCTGGGCACCCTTCTAGGAAAAGATGTCTCTTCATATGAGATGCTTGCAGATGGTGTTGTTTCGAACTTTGAGAATACTTTTTGGAATCCAGAAACTAATTGTCTCTTTGACCTTGTATATCAGGATGAAACAGGAAATGAAGTCAAAGATCCTGCAATCCGCCCCAATCAAATCTTTGTAGTAGCTCTTCCTAACACCATACTTCCGCCTGATAAAGAAAAAGCAATTGTGGACAGAGTTGAAAAAGGTCTTTTGACACCCTTTGGGCTTAGAACTCTTTCAACTGATCATCCGTTATATAAAGGACAGTATCACGGAGATGCCTTAACCAGAGATACAGCCTATCATAACGGGACAGCCTGGCCCTGGCTCCTTGGCGCTTATGTGAGAGCTTACCGGAAAGTTCACAGTTATTCAGAAGAGAGTCTTGAAGATATGCGTGTTCTCCTAGAGGGCTTTAATAGGCATCTTGAAACCGCAGGCCTTGGAAACATCTCCGAAGTATTTGATGGTGACTATCCTCATTCCCCTGGCGGTTGTATTGCTCAGGCATGGAGTGTTGCAGAAATTCTTAGAGCCTATGTAGAGGATGTACTTGAGATCAGGCCACTCTTGAGTACAATATCCCCAGTACTCTTAAGCGCAATATCCCCGGAACTAAATATGTGAGAGGCTTTTACCTATAGATCAAGATAAATGAGAAAATAATATGATCTGTAAGGGGACTAAAGAAAAATGACCTGGAAGGAGATTGAGGAACAATATGCCCTGGAAAGACCATGGTGAGCTATTTGTAAGGCATAGAAAAAATCCTATACTTACAGTTGAAGATTGGCCTTATCGAGTCAATTCGGTATTTAACCCTGCAGCTGCCATAGTCGATGGTAAAATCCTTTTACTGGTCAGGGTTGAAGACCATAGGGGCTTTTCTCACTTGACGGTAGCAAGGAGTGAAAACGGAATTGATGGCTGGGAAATTGACAGCAAGCCAACTTTTTTTCCGGACCCGCGGAACTACCCTGAAGAGATATACGGCGTTGAAGACCCACGCATAACTTACATCGATGAAATGAAAAAGTGGGCTATAGTATATGTAGCTTATTCGGATTCAGGCCCCTTACCAGCTCTTGCTTTTACAGAGGATTTCCGTAATTTTGACCGAGCAGGACCTATAATGCCACCTGATAATAAAGATGCTGCGGTTTTTCCTGTAAGATTTAATGGCAAATGGGCGTTGTTACACAGGCCTGCGCCTACTGTTCACACTTTGAAGGCGAACATCTGGATCTCCTTTTCTTACGATATGAAATCCTGGGAAAGACCTGAAGTTCTCCTGTATGCTAGGGAAGGCGGATGGTGGGATGCTTACAAAATTGGTTTATCCCCGCAACCCCTCCGTACACCTGAAGGATGGCTAATCATGTACCACGGGGTACGTCAGACAACCCCAAAAGTAAGTTATCGGCTTGGGTTGGCCCTCCTTGATCTTGGAGATCCCACGAAAGTGCTCCGCAGGTCGGAAGGCTGGGTTTTCGGTCCCCATGAGCCGTATGAACGCAGTGGAGATGTCAATGACGTTGTTTTTCCCTGCGGATGGGTCCTGTTGGGCGATGAACTCCGTATTTATTACGGAGCTGCCGATACATCGGTATCAGTAGCCAGCGCGAAAATGAAAGATATCATGGAGTTTATCCGTAAATGTCCTGAAAAGCAGTGCCTATAAGAATGATGTAGATCGAATGTAGATCGTTTGAAGGGAATATGAGAAAGCCAGATTGATCCTCAGAAATAACAAAACTAGTTTTCAGGAACGTTGAGCAGCCGGCTTGTCCCACACTGAATGTCAAGGTTTATCATTATCTCTGGTTGCGTTAGGTGTTATCTTGGAAAACTACTGAACAGATAGTCACAAGGCTGGGTGCACATAACGCTTACATCTTTTTTACTACTAATAATTATTATAGGCCTATTTGTGTTTACTACAGATCTGTTCTATACATTCCTTGTTGCAATATCCTTTGGCTTAGTTAATCTGGCCTGGTTTTCTTTGCTTGCAAGCACAGGTCTTCTTTTTGGATAAATCGGGAAAAGGTATATTTATTATCGTCTAAGGAAAATAATAATACAATGGATGGAAGGGGAGTAGAAAGAGGACCTCTGCAACTGGACATAGGTATCGTTGTATCAAGCATAGGGGGAAATTCCAGTCAAGAAAGAAATCAATTCCATGGCCTTGTTTCCTTCTTTGGAATCGATTTTGGACTCTATATCGGGCCATCGTATAATCCTTTTAGGACTATAGGGCCCAGTATAGGAATTGGTCTAGTCATAGGATCTAACGGTTTCCTGGCTGCAAAATTAGGCATCCACTTCAGAAGAACATTCGGTTTAGGAATGCTATTTCCTATAGTTCCTATTTACGGTGCTACCGGAACGAGTCTCATAGCCATGTTACCAGTTCCGGAAGGAGCTAAAACTGCAGCAACTATTCCACTGATGTTAGTGCCGGCAGCTTTCGTATACCAGGAAAATCTCAAAAGCCTACGTAGACGTGGAATAGAAACTTTAACGAAATTGAGGACTTTTAGCAGGAAAAGATAAGACTTTCATAACACTGATTGCGAATATTGAGATTCTGACTTTGAAGTTTTCTCCAGCCGGGGTATTAACAATGTTCTGCAGCAGAATATCAAGAAGGCTGTCTGCTCTCGTTCAAAGATATCCAGCCAGAACCTGATTAATCTGCTTACTCGTGTGCAGGAGTTGAAACGATCTGTTGTGCAGATAATCAACAAATGCTCCCGAAAGCAGGTGGGAAATATAGCCAAAGTGAGCGTAGGATATTGAATCAAAAGGAGCATGAACAACGTACCGAACTGGAAAGTCGTGCAAGAACCCACCTCGCAAACGAGAGAACGTTTCTCGCCTGGCTTCGGACAGGTATCGCCTTAATTAGTCTTGGCCTTGCAGTTACCCAGTTTCTACAACACCAGGTCGTACCTGGTCTGCACCTGACGCGAGGCATAGCTATCCTCATGGTTATAACTGGAATCTTGATGACAGTTGACGGTGCCAGGCGATATGTTCACAATTCAAAGCAAATTGAAGCTGGAGTATTCCAGGTCACCACCCGGACAATTAAAATTGTAACGGGGCTGGTAACTTTACTGGGACTGATGGCAATTGCTTTCATCCTGCTGCTGCACAATTAATGACAGATCTTGACAGGAAACTTTGCAGAATGAGATTAACGTATTAGAGAGGAGGATATTATGGACAGCGCAACGGAATTTCAGCCGCCTGTGCCGGTGGTCCGACGGAATGGCTGGCTAAAAGCTTTAACCACAGCAGCGGTTTTCTATATTCTCTTACTGGTGGCATTGCTGCTGACGAAAAATTCAAACCTGTTTCCCAGCCTGGCTATGGTCGGTAGCTTTATGGTCCCTGTCGCTTATGTGGCTTTCATATATGAGCGCAAGCACCTGAGCCGCCTGACAATGCCAACAGTCTCCCTGACTTTTATATATGGCGGGTTGCTGGGTATCATTGCTGCTGCCCTTGTAGAGCCAATTTTTGTCCGCCAGCTGGATCTTGGGGCAATTTTAAAAATAGGATTCATCGAAGAGTTTGCCAAAATACTGGGGGTACTGGTGATTGCACGCCACAGAAGACATGACTCGGAAATGGACGGGTTGATTCTGGGTGCGGCAGCAGGAATGGGATTTGCAGCCCTGGAAAGTAACGGTTACGCTTTTACTGTCTTCCTGAAAAGCAATGGAAGCCTCTCATTAGTAGTTGTAGTGACCTTGATCCGAGGCCTGCTTTCCCCGCTGGGACATGGAACCTGGACAGCGATTTTAGCCAGTGTACTGTTTCGTGAAAGCAGGAACGGCCACTTTCTCATTAACCTGCAGGTAATTGAGGCTTATCTGCTCGTTTCAATCCTGCACGCAATGTGGGACGGAACGGCCCTGGTTCTTACTGCTATCTTTAACCTGGTAGGCTTACTCATTAGCGATGGGGTGATCGGTCTTATTGGCCTGGCAATTCTCTGGCTGCGCTGGCGAGAAGCGGTAAGGTTACAAACGGTTTTACCACCAGAAACCGAGGACATATAATCGGGAAAAAGGTAGAAAAAAGTGGGAAAACCATTTAAATCAGGAAAAATCACTTTTCAAGTTTTCTCCCGAGTACGAGGTGATCAATTGACAACTTTGAGTGTTGACGAAAAAGCAATTATCGGCGTGATAGGCCTGGGAATTATGGGAAGTTCTTTTGCTTTGAACCTTCTGTCACGAGGCTATAATGTTCATGTCTATAACAGAACCAAGGAAAAAGCTCAACCACTTGTCAAAAAAGGTGCTACTTTCCATTCTACACCACGGGATTTAGCTTCAGTAGCAGATGTTATTATGACCTCGCTGACTGATGAGGCTGCCATTGATAGTGTAGCTTATGGTGAAGACGGGTTTCTTAACGGAGCAAAGAAAGGTGCTTCATGGATTGACCTGAGCACAATAGACCCCTCGGCATCACTCAAACATTCTGAAGCAGCAAAACAGGCAGGATTATATAGACTGGATACGCCTGTGGTGGGAAGCAAGGAATTGGCTTCAAAAGGAGAGCTTATTATTCATGTTGGGGGAAACTACGAAGTTTTTGAGAAATATGAGAGCTTTCTTAAAGAGCTTGGCAAAAGCATAATTTACCTGGGATCAGACGGCAACGGGCACAAAATGAAACTGGCAATAAACTTGCACCTCGGGCTTCTTGCAGAATCGTTTTCAGAGGCCCTGGCCTTCTCGCAAAAACTTGGGTTTGATACTAAAACTTTCGTTGAGACCATTAATAAGACTCCGATCGGGAACTATATTTCTCAGGGAAAGGGCCCAAAGATTGTAGAAGGTAATTTCGAACCAGCTTTCTCCCTCAATAACCTGTTCAAAGACCTGAAACTTATAAACACTCAGATAGCCAAAACCGGGGCTATATTACCAATGACAAAAGTTGCTATGGAGGAATACTCCAGAGCAGTACAAAATGGCGATGGTCAGAAGGATTTTAGTGTCATTGCGTTGGAAATTCAGCGTAAAAACGGATTAATTTAAATCATAAAGATTCTGCCACGGATCTGACCAAACTCAACTTTAAGAATGCAAAAATATTTTTTATCCTAAATTTTTTATTTTTCTCCCATTTTCCTTCCTTTTTGATCAGAGCAAATTGATGACTTTCAATTATGTTAATAATTTCAGCTGCATTATACTTGCTGAGATAATAGGTACAGAGAACCAGCATCTGAGAGTTGTCGATTAATCGGTTTATTTCTCGTTCATATTCAGCGAAATCATCCCGATACTCTTCTTCCAGCGAGAAGATACCTTCAAATAACCTCAAACCATCATAACCATCGGCTAAAGCCCCGTTAACTTTTTCAAACAGGCCATTTAAAATATCTTGTGTATCGAAAAAACCTCTTTTTAAGTACCAGTCATCATAATGAATAATTTCTATTTGCCCTTTCTCCAGATAGATATCGAGATCAGGAACAGACTTTTCAAAGGATTTTTTTGCTTCCAGAGGATTTGATGCAATCCATATACAAAATTCGTTATTTTCTAATCCCGCTTTTAAATATGGAATAATTATATCCATCAAATCCTTCTTTGTATTGTAGAACTGGCAAAAATGTGTTCCCCAGTTAACCCTCCCAATAACATCAATGCCAGAATTTCTAGTTGCTTCTTTTGTCATCCTCTCCCCGTTTGATCATACTCAGCTTTACTTTCCATTCCGCATAAAATAAGCAATGATTTATTATAAATTATTTATATAAAAATTGATTTGAGACAAGAGAGATTTAATAAGTTTCAAGCCAATAAAAGATATTTCTCAAAAATGCAAATGAGAAAGCATCATGGCATGATTGGATGAAGCCACGAGGATTTAATATTTTAAAAGTCCTTAATAAAGGGATACTCTTTAAAAAATGTCTGAGCTTTTGTTACCTGAATCTTATGACCTATTCTTTGAGCGAATTTACTTGAGCAAAAACCTGCTATGTAAATTCATTAATCTTTTGGTTTTGGTGGTTTAATACGTTCGCTTTCCAGGCGTTCGATTTCTCTGGTAACGTCATCAGGGGTGTTATACTCTATTTCAGGTATCCCCTTAAGGAGATCCAGAAAATCACTTTCTGCCTCCATTCCTTCAGCAAACCTGATAATGTCTTTCCTGTTTGCGGGATAGCCGATGCCCCTACCGGTTATATACTCTTTAACATCACGCGGACCTCTTTTGATAAGCTCACCTCCCTAGAATCAGGTGGCTACAACCTTCTCGTCTGGTTGCCAATCCTCAGTTCAATTATTTTCCACTAATATTTTCACTAATATTTTCACTAATATTTTCACTAAAGTTTTCCACTAATATGCTAACTGAGTTAAGTATAACCATAGCTGAAGATTGTTTACCAGATAATTTGTCTTTGAGAACCAGGAGTTCATTGGTCTCCCGATTTTTATGTCAAAAGGGAGACTGCCACATTTTCGATAAATTAATCACTCCCTTTAAAAGCTAGGAGAGAGCTCATGGATATTTTAATGTTGAAACTTCTCTTTAGAAATACCCTACCAAGATACCTTAAATACTCTATAAGCTACTTTATCTTGAAGGAAAGAGCAAACACTCTTAAATGTAGAAGTCTGGCAAGATCTATTTTTAAGATTTGTCCCCCATTTGACGGTTGATTTGCTTTAAAGTAAATTTAGATTCTTTCAAGTTCCTTGAAGACTTCGTCAGCGCTGGCATATTCCTTGTCTGGGAGCATGCCAATATTCTCCAGTAGCGGATCCGCCATTGCACCACTGCTTCTTGCTTGCTCAATTATATCATTCTTTTTTGCAGGAAATTTTACTTTTTGTAATAAATCATGAATATCCATCGGAATAATTTCCTCCACCATAACTTTTCCCCCTTACTTCAGTTTAGTTTCCTTTATGTTTCCTAAAATTCTATTTTAGTCAAGCTTTTTTGTAAAAAGCTTATGTCATCAGTGTCCTGCAAACTTGGTAGCTAGCATCACTACCCTTACATTCTTGACAAAATCTTCCCTCTTTGCAGGAAAATCGATATCTTTAGAGCTTTCTCAACAGAACCAGATTTGTATGCATAAGTTTTCTCGTGTGTTTCTCATGTGTTTTTCTAATATTATTACTGGCATTACACCTTAAGATTAGAATAACACTCTCTGCCTTTTTCAGCAAACCTAATAAGATATTCCTTGATGAATTTTGTGAAAGTTTCACCTCGGTAGGTTCGTGTAGATATCACTTTTCTCCGGTTGACCACCCCCATTATACAGTATAGCCATAATTATATAAAAATAATTCAACCAAAACATTTAATAGAGGATAAGTATCTTTTTTGGAGTTCAGCGTTTTTTGTTTATACTGGAAACTTCTCAATTTAGTCGTCAGAATGGGATTATTCTGTCCTTTCTTTTATTGATCGGCCTGATAATTTCCTGTAAATCCATTCAACACAGAAGCAGAAAAAAACCGTGATTAAAAGCAGCTCCACAGTTAGTTTCGAACTCACATATTCGTAATAAATTAACGCTCCGAAGAAAATCAAGCTACTTAGAAGTGAAGCCCGAATTATCCAGCATTTCGCTCCGGTCTCTTTTAAAAGACGCAGATGAGAAGTATTAACGGCTACATAAATTATAAGCAGGGAGGTACTTGCGAGCATACCTATTCCATCCAGAGGAAGGAAGTTAGCTAGGAGTATCACAAGACCGGATGTAATAAAAAGTCCTTCTGTTCCTCTTTTCCAGATTTTCCTCTCAAAAAGGAAGGGCAATCGCCCTTCTTTTGCAAGCAAATAACTTATGTTTGCCCCCCCGTAAAGAGAAGCGTTTATCGCAGAAGAAGTTGAAATTAAAGCGGCGAGAGCCATAATTTTGAAACCTATAGCTCCTAAAAAAGGCTTCGCTGCAGCTGCAAGAGCATAGTCTTTTGACTTTTCAATCTCAAAGGTTGAGAGATTTCCTATTACTGCAAAGCTTACTGATATGTAGATAATAATGACAAGTACAATACTCAGATAAATTGCTCTTGGAAGAGTGGTTTCTGGATTATTGATGTCTTCTACGGCATTGGTTATCAATCCAAACCCCTGGTATGCAAGAAACACAACTCCTGCCCCAAAGAAAATATTCTTGGAATCTGGCCATGTAGATATAGAGAGATTTCCAGTGTCCATGTAAACAATACCTGCAGCCGCAAAAAGAAGCAGTATGACAAACTTTATCGAAACTATAAATAGTTCCGATTTTCCTACGGCTTTTGCTCCTATAAAATTAATTGCTGTAAAAATTAGGATAATTGCACTTGCAAAAATCTGTTCCCATAACTGCGCTGAGCCTGGAGGCAGAAAGGTTACTGCGTAAGAAGCGAACCCTTTTGAATAAAGAGCAAGTGCGAAGATATAGCTTATCCAGAGTAAAAGGTTAAGCCCTCCACTTAAAACTCCGTCTCCGAAACCTTTTAGAATGAATTCTATAGGCCCACCGGCCGATTGATATCTTACTCCAAGTTTTGCATAGGAATAAGCATTTAAAAGTGCGACCAATCCTGCAATAATAAAAGAAATATATATTGCATTTCCCGAAATCTTAACAGCTGTCCCAAAAATAGAAAAGATCCCGGCTCCAATCATACCCCCGACACCAATTGAAGTTGCAGCATAGAGTCCCATTGATTTGGTACCAGTCATAAAACTCCGGATTTTAGATCTCTTCGCTTAGAAGCCAGTTCAGTGCGATCAAGTAATTCTGATTCCAAAGATGAATATATTAACCTATTTTTTCCATTTATCCTGAGATATAGTTTTCCTGTTTTATTGATGTACACCAAGCCAGAAATGTACCTAACAAATGGAGTAATATTCAATAAATCAGAGTGGTAGTCAAAAAATGATCTGAAAGGACATAGTTTTATATTTATAACTTTTCAGCATAATATTAAATTCTGCATAGGCTTATATAATAAAATTGAGATATCTTTGCTTTTAGAATTTTTAAAAATATCTTAAAAGATTAGTATTTTAAGGCAAATATTTTGAAACTATAAGGAACCATGAATAGAAGGAAGATTACAGTAGGTATGAAAAAATATGGAAACAACATTCGATCCAGAAAATATAACTGGACTTTCTGATGAAGAGGCTGCTGAAATACTTAAGAACGAAGGTTATAACGAATTACCGTCCCAAAAAAAACAGAGCCTTTTTTCCATCTTACTGAATGTTCTTAAAGAACCCATGTTGCTCCTCCTTTTAATTGCAGGTACGATTTATCTATTTCTTGGGGAAGTAAGAGATGCTCTAGTATTGCTAGTTTTCGTTTTTGTGGTCGTGGGTATAACATTTAACCAGGAAATAAAGACCGAAAGAGCATTAGAGGCTTTAAAAAACCTCTCAAGCCCAAGAGCTCTTGTGATAAGAAACGGGGAACAGAAAAGAATTCCAGGACGAGAAGTCGTTAAAGGAGATACCCTAATTTTAAGAGAGGGAGACCGGGTCCCAGCCGATGGGGTTGTGCTCTCCTGTACAAATCTTCTTATAGACGAATCCTTGCTCACAGGCGAATCTCTCGCTGTTAGAAAGTGCGAATCTACTGGCTTAACTCATTCTTTGAAACCCGAGCAGCCAGGAGGAGAAGATCTTCCTTTCGTATATTCAGGAACTCTGGTAATTCAGGGTCATGGAGTAGCCAAGGTAATCGAAACCGGAATACATACTGAAATGGGAAAAATAGGGAAATCTCTGGGGACGATCGCCGAAGAAGATTCTCTACTCAAGAAAGAGACCACCCAAATTATAAAGACATTTGCTGTTTTCGGAGGGATACTCTGCGCTTTTGTAGTCGTAGTCTATGGTTTGACCAGAGGAGATTGGTTACACGGCTTGCTTGCGGGACTGAGTTTGAGCATGGCCCTTCTCCCTGAAGAGTTCTCAGTAGTTTTGTTGATATTCCTGAGTATGGGAGCCTGGCGCCTGTCCAAAAGAAATGTTCTCGTACGGCGCATGCCTGCAATTGAGACTCTCGGGGCTTCAACCGTATTATGCGTGGATAAAACAGGAACTTTAACCTTGAACCGGATGATTCTCAGTTCCTTATTTTCAAAAGGGGAGTATTGCGAACTCGATAAAAAAGAGTGCCTGCTTGAGAACTTCCATGAATTGCTTGAATTTGGTTATCTGGCAAGCCAGCGGGATCCTTTTGATCCTCTTGAGAAAGAAATAAAAAGAAACACTGAAAAATTCCTTTATGATACTGAACATATACATGAAGAGTGGAAGACTGTTCGGGAATATCCTCTCTCAAAAAACCTGCTTGCTCTTTCAAACGTCTGGGAATCTCCCAACTCCGGGAAGTATGTTATTGCTACAAAAGGTGCGCCTGAAGCAATTTTTGATTTATGCCATCTTAGTGAAGCCGAAAAAGAAGAGTTATCGGCTCATGTCCAGGAGATGGCAAACAAGGGCTTGAGACTTCTGGGTGTGGCTAAAGCCAGTTTTTATGAGAACTCTTTACCTGAAAAACAGCATGATTTCGAATTTGAATTTATAGGATTGCTTGGATTTGTCGACCCTGTACGGCCGTCCGTTGCCCAATCAGTGAAGGAATGTTATAAGGCCGGGATAAGAGTTATTATGATTACCGGAGACTATCCTGGTACAGCTCAGCATATAGCTAGGCAGATAGGTTTAAAGAATCCAGATAAGTACATTACGGGCCCTGAACTGGCAAATATGGATCAAAACGAGCTTGCGGAGAAAATAAAAGTAACAAATATCTTCGCCCGTGTTGTGCCAGAACAAAAACTGACAATTGTAAATGCTTTAAAACAAAACGGAGAAGTTGTTGCAATGACAGGAGACGGGGTTAACGATGCTCCTGCCCTGAAATCGGCCCATATTGGAATTGCAATGGGAGAAAGGGGTACGGACGTAGCTCGTGAGTCTGCATCAATTGTCCTTCTGAACGACGATTTCTTTTCCATAGTTGCAGCCGTCAGACTTGGAAGGCGGATTTTCGATAATCTCAAGAAGGCGATAGGTTACATATTTTCAGTTCATATGCCCATTGCAGGACTCGCCCTCTTCCCTATATTATTTAATTTACCCCTTGTCCTTTTGCCTGCACATATAGCATTTCTAGAATTAATAATTGATCCTGCCTGTTCAACAGTCTTTGAGGCTGAGCCTGAAGAGAAAAATATAATGAACCGATCACCTCGGAATTTACAGGAAAGAATGTTCGGAAGAAATAATCTGGCTCTTAGTCTGGTACAGGGCATAAGTATGCTTGCAGGAGTGATTGCTATTTACCTGTATGCAATATATATGGGCAAAGGCGAAGTGGAAGCACGCACATTAACCTTTGCGGCACTCGTAATTGCAAACCTTACTTTAATCGTGGCAAACCTTTCCTGGTCTCAGAGCCTGGTCAAAACGTTATCTTCTGAGAACAAAGCCTTGAGATATGTGCTAGTAGGAGCGCTTTCAGGTTTACTTATGGTTTTGTATGTCCCGGCTCTAAGAAGTCTGTTCCGGTTCTCACTGCTGCACGGTGATGACTTGCTAATCGCATTTGTTGTGGGAACTCTAAGTATTATATGGCTCAGATTACTCAAAGGCAAAATAAACAATAGTATTTGAGCTTTTGAGTAATATATCACTTTTTAAAATAGTATTTTTGCCAGGTCAAAGGCACCAAGTTCAGAGCCTGATCTCGTAGGAGTTAGTGTGTTCTAATTAACCTATCGCACTAATTTTCTATAATCTTTTACTTAATAAATTATACTTTTAATTTGCGGATTGAATTTTTCTATCCATTTTTTTGCAAATGATTGTGATTTTGATACCCTATTAAACTCTTTTCTGTTTTATATCTTTCATATGTTCCGGCTCTGTAGAAATCCTTAATTTTACGCAAATTATTTCTCCCGCTTTTTTGTTTATGTTATACACTAACAGTTTGATTTTTATTTCTTTGACTTGATTATAGAACTTTATTGCCTTAGAACTTTATCGCCTTATTACTTCTCCAAAATTTCATTTGACAATAGAGAACGTTGTTTTTGCTATGTTCCGTTTATTATTTATCATTGATAGTGCATGTTGTAATCAGCATGTCATTGTATCCTGAAGCTTCAAGCAAAGTTGAGTCGATCTTAGCTTCTTTTATTTTTATATATTTTTGAGTAAAATCAAATTTAAAGGATCTCTGCAAAGCCGTTCTTTTTGATTTTCAGAGATTCAATTCCTGAACATATGAGATAGGACGCTCCAAAAAACGCAATAATTCCTATAATAAAATCATAACTTGTCAGATGCGACAGAACAAATAGCACGGATAAAACAATTGGCAGGTCTGTAATTAAAGGAGACATTGCAACCTTTATCCCTTCCCACTTGCCGTGTGCAGAGTTTCAGAAATGGTTACAGCCAGCAGTGGGCCTGGAGACGTCCCCGAAGCGAAGCCGAGAACTGATCCCAGAAATAAAAATTCAATAAGATCAAGCATTTGTAATGCCTCATTTTTTAACAAGTAAATTCAAAGAATTTTCTGTAAATGCCGAGTAAGCCATAAATTCCGGATAGCAGTTATTAGACAGTTTAATTTGGAATTTAAAGGTGTATTAAAGGTATATTATAATACAATAATGGTGTAGAATAAACGTTAACGCTATATAAAATACCTTGATTACATCCAAGACTCTAAACCTCAAATCCATACTTTCCGGAAGGAAAGGAGGCGTTTATGCCTCAACCTTCGAAAACAGAAATGCTCCAACCGTGCAGACAAGAACTGAGAGTAAACCTATTACTACCAGGTCGTTAAACACGCCAAATGTGCTCATTCCGGCAATGGCTCCTCTTAAGCCGTCTACTCCGTAGGTTAGGGGATCGATCCTGCTTATGAAATAGATCGCTTTCGGTAGGTTTTCAAGGGGAAAGAGAGCTCCGGAAAGGAAGAAGATGGGCATGATCAGGAAGTTCATGATCAACTGGAAGCCCTGCATATCTTTCATCATTGAGGCTATTGCAAGTCCCAGGCCTGTAAAGAAGATAGCTATCAGGAACATGAAGACCAGCCCGAGCGCGAGGCTTGCAAGGCTTAGAATCCTGAACCCGAGCACATAAGTCAGGCTCAATACGATCAGTCCCTGGATCATGGCTATGGTTGCGCCTCCAAGGGTTTTTCCGATCATAATTTCCGTCCTTGAGATGGGAGCTACCATAGTCTCTTTGAGAAAACCGAATTGCCTATCCCAGATGACCTCAAGCCCTGAAAATACGGCAGTGAAGAGAATCGACATTGAAACGATCCCTGGTGCAAGGAAATCCAGGTAGTTTCCTCCTCCACTTGCACTAGCATACATTGGGCCGAACCCGAATCCGAAAGTTACCAGAAAGAGCAGGGGCTGCCCGAGAGAACCTAGCAGTCTGGGTTTGGAGCGCCAGTAATGTTTTAGCTGCCTGAGCCAGAGGATATAGATTACCTCGATCAATGCCTAATCCTCCTTCTTATACCTCGTCTCTTTCGAGTTTTATCTCCAATATTGTCATCCCTGATATCCCTGCCTGTCAACTTCAGAAAAGCCTCTTCCAGGGATTGTGTTTCTGTCCGTTTCTTTATTTCTTCAACAGTACCGGATTCTATAATTTTCCCGTGGTCAATGATTGCGATCTGGTCGGCAACCGCTTCGGCTTCTTCCATATAATGCGTGGTTAGAAATATTGTCATTCCTTTTTCTTTGTTCAGGCCTCTGATATGGCTCCAGATAGAGTTTCGGGTCTGAGGATCGAGGCCTACCGTGGGCTCATCAAGGAAAAGAATTTTTGGATAGTGAACAAGTGCACGTGCAATTTCAAGCCTGCGTTTCATGCCACCTGAATAATTTTTAACATAGTCTTCCCGCCTGTTCCAGAGCCCTACAATTTCCAGGGCTTTTTTGATTCTTTCGTCTCTTTCTTTTTTAGGTACCTTATAGATGACTGCATGATAGACAATATTCTCGTAAGCAGTCAGCTCTTCATCAAGGCTAGGGTCCTGAAAGACTATCCCAAAAGATGCACGGGCCTGATCCTGTTCTTTAAGCACATTGAAACCGTTAATGCTGATTTTCCCTGATGTTGGTTTCAGGACGGTTGTAAGCATCTTGATCGTTGTGGATTTGCCTGCCCCGTTTGGGCCAAGAAAAGCAAAGATCGAACCAGTTTCAACGTTGAAGCTGATATCTTTTACAGCCGTAAAATCATCAAATTTTTTTGTAAGGGATTGTACTGAGAGTATATTTTGCATAGATGAACCTGAAAAGATTTTTTTTTCAATAAGGAAAGGTTAAATAACAGAGTTTCTTCGGTTAAATCTCTTCTATTAAATATTCCGTTAGAAATTTCCCAACTTCTACCGGTTCTAGGAGAATCCTGCAGAAATTCTACAGGAAAGAAGTATATTTTTAGAGAATTATTCTACAATTAGTCTATTCTCCAGAGGTGAATACAGAATATAATTATGCATTAATTAAATGTTCTATTATACACTAATTACATATTTATTGCACAACACTTATAAATTATATAATATGGAATTTATATCTTTTATATATTCTATAACATAGGATTTATATCTTCTATTATACAAATCTTATTTATTCTTTGTATAGATTCACTCTTTTTACCTGAGCATAAGTTTCTGTTATAAAAATAACATTTCAATTATAAATAATCTGCTATTAATTGTCTACCTTAAATTTGCTTTACTAAACAGAAGCTCTGAGCTTTTCTATAAGGAAAGAATTTTAATCTTTGAGGAAATATTTTATTGGATATATAGCTTGATTATTTAATATTCTGAGTGAAAAGTCAGTCATGTTATGCTTTTGTAGTTTTTAACAAGCCTCAATCAAAGTCTTTCTTAATATATGCTAGCCTCCTTTGGTTTACAGGTGTTAACCTGTAAGTATATTTAATCGGAATTGATTTTCACTTAACGGAAGTTTAATATCTATAGGTTTAATATTTACAGATTTAATATTTGTAAGTTTAATATCTCGTTTAAGATAGGTAAAATTATAATTTAACTCAGATTTAATAATCATTTATACGCACTTAACCTTGCATTTAATATAATTGCACTTTACTTTAGATGCAATTCACTGTAACAGCAATTATTTTAGTTGCAGTCAATTGAATTGTGCTCAAATGTATTCAATATTTCAATCATAGTCGGAGCAGTAATTTATGAAAAGAAAGTGGGAACGAGATTTGGGACTTCAGGGAAGAATGATTTTCACAATGTTTCTTCTGGCGGCAGTTTACCTTTTTTTCCTGGCGTTTCTTTCGTATAACGGAACGCCTCCGATTTTCATGATGCTATTTATTGGGGCTTCCATGGCTATCCAGTACTTTTATTCGGATAAACTGGTGCTCTTGTCAACTGGAGCACATATTGTTTCTGAAAGCGAAGCCCCACAGCTACATGGAATAGTTACTAGGCTCTGTGCAATAGCCGACCTTCCCAAACCTCAGGTGGCAATTGTCAGGACCGAAGTTCCAAACGCTTTTGCAACAGGCCGGAACCAGAATCACGCGGTTGTTGCAGTTACTACTGGGATTCTGGACAAACTCTCTACAGCCGAACTCGAGGCCGTGCTTGCTCACGAACTTACTCATGTCAAAAATAAGGATATGGCTGTTCTGACAATTGCCAGTTTTATCTCAACCCTGGCTTTTTATTTTGTCCGTTACTTCCTTTATTTTGGAAATGTGGGAGGAGATCGAAGGAAAGAAGGTGGAGGTATTGTGCTGGTCTGGTTGGTTTCAATTGCGGTCTGGATTGTCAGTTTCATACTGATTCGCGCCCTTTCCCGATATAGAGAGTATGCGGCAGATAGGGGTGCAGCCATTATTACCGGACAGCCATCTGACCTTGCATCGGCTCTCATGAAGATAAGCGGGGTCATGTCTAGGGTACCGAGCGAAGACCTCAGGTCAGTAGAAGGAATGAATGCCTTTTTCATCATCCCTGCAATCTCGGGTTCTTCCATAATGGATATTTTTTCTACTCATCCGTCTGTGGAAAAGAGAATAGCTAGGCTTGAAAAGATGCAGCAGGATATGGGATAACCGGATACTTTTTCAAAATCCAGGTTACAGGACGAATTAATTCATAGGATATCAGTTAAAAGGACACGAATTAAAAAGGAGAGAATAAATGGGTCTTCGTGATTTTGTGGACGCAATCCTTGGAAGGAGCACGCTTCCGAAAGCAAAAAGTGATAAATTATTTGCAATGTCTACGGCCAGTATCACTCTTGAAAGCAATCTTGGTTTAAAGCCCTCAGGGTCGGCAGGGATCTGCTTTAAGCCAATAGGGGCTTCATCGTACGAGTCTGCGCGAAAAGAGATTCAAGAACTTTTAGAATACAGTTCAAAAGAATCAAAAACCGAATTCAAGCTAGAAAAAGATGAGTTCAACTTCCTGTGGGCTATCTTTAAAGACTCGGATTTCGAAGACCTTGTCGCAAATATTCACCTTGTAAGTGAAATCCTTGAAGAACATGGCTTTGGTGGGCAGCTTCTCTGTGCCATTTACAGGTTTGACAGCGAACCAGAAGCCGGAAACTCAGGCCGTGGAAAAACTGTTTACTGGATCTACAATTTTAAGCAGGGAACTTATTACCCCTTTATTCCTCTTTCCGGCAAGCAAAGGGACAACCCTTTTGAATTCAAATTAAGGGCGGAAATGGAGAGGGAAATGCCTATTGAAGAAAATGTAGAAAAATGGTATCCTCTCTGGGGAATTCCGTTCTAAAGACTGCCATGCTAATAAATTCGATTCTTTTTATAAATTGAATCCTTCCAATTTTTAGTTAAGTTTGTTTTAGTTGAGTTCACAAATTTAGCGCAATAATTGAAATTATTTAATTGAGTTCACTTAATTTAGCTCCGTTAATTTAGCTCAGTTAATTAAGTTTACTTAACTTAATCCATCCTGATAAAGTTCAAATCCCAACGATTTGAACTTTTCAATAAGCTCTTTCGAATATTCGGGCACCGAACCCGGCTTTGATGCAACGTAAGATCCTAGAATGCAGGCAATCGAAGTGGCTTTTGAAACTCCGTATCCTGAGAGGCAGGTGTAAAGGAAACCTGCGGAAAAGGCATCTCCGGCTCCGACGGTATCTGCAACCTCAACAGGAGTGGTTTCTACCTCCTCATAAATGCCTTTATGGTAAACAGCAGCTCCTTTGGGTCCTTTTGTTATGCAAATCACGGAAATTTCTGGATATTTTTCTGTAATGAAATGACAGAACGCTTTGTAAGTAGAAAAAGGCTTGCAGGAGTCTTCAGTGTCAGAAAGCAGGCAAGAAATTGTAGTAGCTTCTTCCTCATTCATCTTTAAAATCGTTGTGTGTTCGAGCGAAGACTGTATCCATTCCTTTTTGTAATAACCTGTCCTCAGGTTTACGTCGTAGAAGAGATTTTTTGCTTTTATTTCTGAAAACAGTCTTTTTAGAGTTTTTCGGTTTTCTTCCGTTCTCTGAGCAAGGGTTCCGAAGCAGAAAACATCCCATTCTTCTCTGGAGAGGTCTTGGAATTCCTTTTCGCTTAGTGTAATCGCATCCCAAGCGACACCTTCGTTTATAGTGAAAACAGGAATTCCTTCAGCCTGTAGTTTGACAGTAACAGTTCCTGTAGGCCTTTTTTCGTCAGTTAAGATGTAAGAGGTGTCAATTCCCATTGCTTCAGCCCTGGAAAGCAGGATTTCTCCAAGTTTATCCTTTCCAACTGCCGTGATTACAGCCGATTTTGCTCCCAATTTTGCAAGATGGGCTGCAAGGTTTAGCGGAGCTCCTCCTAGGTGGGCTGAGCCTTTTATAATGTCAAAAAGGGCTTCCCCGAATGTAAGGGCTTTAATTTGCTTTAGATGATCCTTTTTCACCTTTCCACTCCTGTCTTTCATTTTATATTCAAGCTATATGTTTTTACTCCATATTCCGGTTTAGTCTTAAATTCCATTTTTGTACTTTAGAATCGTTTTAGTGATTGTGTTAGGCTGGAGCTGATATGGGAGAAAGTATAGGAAAACCTAGGAGGAAGGGAAGGAAGCGAAAAAAGATTGCGCCAAATAAAAATGTAATAAAAAAGATTATCTGATACTTGCGTCTGGCTGCATTATCCCGAATATATTTTTCTCCGTGTCAAGGCAATATGCGTACCAGCCTACCCCACTTATTGGCTTTTTTTCCATAGTTACTTTGCCGCCGTGCTTCGGTATTTTACTAAGGTATTCATCAATGTTCGGGACTTCTATTGTGCAAATATAGGTGCTTATAGGGGTATCTGCTCCAGGTTCTCCTCCCTGCCTTTTCATCAAGCCACCGTCGATTCCTGGCTCTTTTTTATTGCCGGTTGCTATGTTCCAGTATTCTAATGAACCTTCTGATCTCTCTATCTTCCAGCCGAATACATCCTCATAGAATTTTTTAGCTCTTAAAATATCTTTTGCATATATTTCAAAATGGACTACTCTTAGCATAATATTACTCCTTGTTTTAATTAATAGTTCGGATGGTATTTATATATTAATCCAGGCTCTAATTTTTCCAGGTATTTATCTCCTAAATCTATCAAGGTATAAAGAAACATGTAGTTATCAAGGAATTGGAAAATCCAGTCTGAAATAAATCTTGTAATCTGATAACATATGAAAGCATAAAAATATTGAGCTAATGGTTTATAAGTCTTAAAATATCTGAAATAATGGCTATTTTATATATTTTTCAACCGTTTTGCATTTTCATGGAGTCCTAACAACTCCCTAACAAAAAAGGAGTACTAGCCTTTTTAATTTAATCCATCAACTATATACAAAATATTTATAAGTTCGATGCCACATATTGTACATGTAAAAAGTCTTACAAATTACCAGACGCGATCGGGAAATCAGAATATGCTATTATTAGACATAACAACTTTTGATCCTGAAAATAGCATGGAGCTACTCAAGCGATGGCAACAGATAGAAAATACGGATTTCCCAGAAGGGTTGAAGATTATTAATCAGTGGTTTGATGCAGGAGGAGGATGTGTGATAACTCTATTTGACGTAGAAACTGTTAAAGACTATCTGGCTTACAATTTGCCGTTTACTGATTTATGTCAGATTGATGTATTTCCTGTCATAGAGGCCAATGATTTTAAAAAGTCCACAGCATATCAGATGGTAAAATTGAACAATCCAAATGACTCTCTAAAAAGTAAGAATATTTTATGAATCGTTAGGTTTTTTCTTTTCTATTTTTAGTCTTGTTTTTGTGTCTAATGAAACGCACATATCCGATTTATTATAATGTTCATTCTTTAATACTAAGCATCAAAACTGAATTTGTACGTGATACTTAAAAAAATATTTAACTTTTAGTAGCATATAAAGTAATGTGAACAATGAAACTGCAATATATGGCTCTAATGTTACAGGAGAAAAAGCAGTTTCTAGTCATGCTGTTATGTCTAGTAATGCTGTAACATTATATGGGCTACCAGTCATATACATTGTAATCGTCGCTTTACTAATATTAGCTATATTATATTTATTCTGCAGGGTGAAGAGAAAGGATTGCTACCACTTTATGAAAAAATCGAGTTACATAAAATTGTTTATTATTTTCTTTGTCCCATTATTCTTTTATAATTTATATAATATTTATAATAGTTTTTGGTTTTATGATACTTATAACAAATCATGGCAGAATAATTTCTGGTTTACTGATCCTACTTTAATCATTATAACTACAGGTACTATATCGTTAGTAGAATCTATTATCCCTTATTTATTCATAACTCTGAGCATGCTTACAATAAATTGTTATCGTAAATAGGCGAACCATCAAATAGCCCTATATTTCCATGAAGGAGGTGCAAATAGAGCCGCAAAACCCTTGTTTTACCATGTTTTTGAAGCGATTCTATCAAGGCTGAAAATCACTTCTAGAGCTTCTCAGAAGCCTAGTTAATTTGCCAATGCATATATTTTTTTGATACTGTGCACAAGGTTTTGGATTCTAACTTTTCCCGATGCAACAAGACTGCTTAGGTGTGTTCTGGCAGCGCTGTCACCACAGCCACAAACCAGAGCAATGTCAGTGTTTAGCATTGTACCATTTTTGATCGCTTCGATAAACATACCATCATTATATTTTCCATTATATTTTCCCCCATTTTTCCCGCCTCCTCAAATTTCTAAGAGCCTTCTGTACAATATTGTAAACTTGCTTAAAAGGTTACTTTACCACTCGGGAATATTAATAAAGTCAAAAATTATGATCCTGGCAATAGTGAAGACAACTCGAACACTCAAAACTTTTTAGCACATTATTCTATAAACAGCTCACAAAATTTTAAATCGTTTGTGAACAAAAAGGTTTTATATGTCTTCTTTTTCAGATGTCTTAACTTTTGTATTTTTCTGGGATCACATCAAGGCAATTAAAACGTAACAAAGTGGGCTAAATGTTACATTACCTCAGTTAATATACTTTCCAATTACTGGCTTTTGTACTATTTTCTCGCCAACGGCTCCAGCAAAAACCGAGATTGTGTAAAGATTAGCCAGGCCTGAACCATGAAAATTATTCCCAGAAATATCATCTGCATTGGGACATTTCCTGAATTTATATTAACAAACTGGGGCAAAAAGGCAAGGAAGAAGAGGGCAACCTTAGGATTTAAAACATTCATAAAGATCCCGCACCTGTAAAGGGTAAAGGTATTTGTTTCTAGGATAGGAGTCGAAGATATTAGCTCTTCACTTTCTTTTAAGGCGTGCCAGACAAGATAAAGCAGATAGGCTATACCCGCATATTTTACGATTTCAAACGCAAGAGTGGATTATATACCAGGGCGAAATTCCAAACGCTGCTGCGGTGGTGTGAACAAGTACGCCTGTAGAGAGGCCGGGCGCGGTTGCAATTCCTGCTTTCTTTCCCTGAGAATACTCTTGGCTAGTACGAATAAAATATCAGGGCCTGGGAGGAGCGTAAGCGCAGCAGAGGCTGCAATAAAATAGATTAACTGGGACTGTTATATCAAGTTTCTCACTTTTCCATTTTTACTTTCCTTTTTCTTACCTTTCCTTTTTTACTTCTTTTTTACTTAAATCTCGCTCCTCAGTAAACTGTAAAATCTTTCCTTAGCTTCTCTCTCAATCCAGGGCCGATGTCCGCATTTTTCCAGTAAAATGAACCTGAAATCCTTTAAAATCCGGGAGAGAGGTTCTTTAACTCCTTCAAAAGGATGGGGATCGTAATCACCATGAACCGCAATTACCTGGCAGCGGATTTCTTTTCCTAGTTCAAGCAGTTTTCCGCAGCTTCTCAGTTCACTGGCTTCTTCCCACACGCCTTTGAAGCTTTCATAGCTACATTGGATCAGCTCGTCCTTATAGGGAAGAGGATGATAAGCATCAGCTTTCGACATTAACTTCCCAAAGGTGCACAGAGCTTCATCCCGGTTTTTAGCTGAAGGCTCGTTCAGGGTTTTGGCCAGTCTGAGGAAATTTTCGAAATCTTCTTTTCCGAGTCGGCTTATCCTAGTTTTCATTATATTCGCAGCGTATTTTTCTTCGTAAGGGCCGCTTCCGACAAGTATGAGCTTTTTTACGAGCTCCGGATACCGGGCAGTAAATACAAAGCTGAGCATCGCACCCCAAGAAAAACCAATTAAGGTAACAGGCAGGTCGCCGTGCTCTTCGAGAACCTCCCGGAGTTCTCTGACCTGTCCTTCAAGAGTCACTGCGGTTTGAAGCGGTTCAAGCACGCCTCTAAAAGCGGAAAGCTCCCTAGCAACAGGTGCCATTTCTCCAGGGGCGCCAGGGCCGCCGTGGATTACAACAAGACTAAAAGGTGGGTTTCCGTATCTTCGCAAGGTTTCCATGTTTTTTCGATTCAAGCGGTTTTGATTTTAATAGATAGCTTTTTTGATTTCTAGAGTTTAGCTTTTTCGATATTATAGGAGTTAAAAACAAATTTCAGGAGTAAAGTAACTCAAATTTTATTGTTTTTATTTCAGTGCTTTCAGAGCTCTTTGCCGTTTCACGAACCTAGCTCCCATTTCAAAGGCTTTCTGGCAGTCCTGCGGAAACACTTCTTCTCGCCTTTTTGCCTTTTCCTGAGGATTGAAGATGGACGAAACATATTTTGAATAATCATCAAACTGGTATGTGTCGGTGCTGCATAATGGTTCGGAATACCCGAATATCCTTGTTGCAACCCATTCATTTAACTCAATAAGCTTATTAATCCCAACCAGCTCAAAAAGATCCTCAGTGATATTCATAGTGTAGATAAAACCAACAGGAATATTTTTAGGATAGAATGTCTGTATGTCAACGGAGTAGGTTATGTAAGGAAATATATAGCGCTCCATAAAGGACCGCATTTCTCCTGTAAAATTTCCAAGGTAAATTGGCGATCCGAGTATTACTGCATCGGCATTCTCCAGCCTTTCCAGCACAGGTGTCAGCTCATCCTTTACTGCGCACTTTCCAAAGCTTTTTCCACCTTTTAATTTGCAGGCAAAACAACTTATACAACCTTTAAAGTCGAGATCATAGAGATGTATTAGTTCTGTTTCTGCGCCTTCTGAAGCTGCACCTTCAAGAGCCTTTTCCAGCAGGGTAGCTGTGTTCCAGTTCTTTCTAGGACTTCCGTTTATCGCTATCACTTTCATGACTTTTACCTCGTAATTTCTTGTTCTTTTACATTATATTCGCGATAAGGGTAAAACATGCCAGTTGCTTAAAGAAAAAACAGTATCGCGAGTTTTTGTGAACTAATAGTCAAATTTCTCTATGCAATCACTATGGTTATAGGTTACTAAGATAGCCAGTATAGCCTTGGTATATAATCGGGTGGAATAGATTGTTTTAAAATTAGGGGTTCTGCCAGTGTTAGGAAGATTCCAAGCTGGATGTTTTTATCTACTGATATGTTTTTTTCGGGTTACAAGTGATTTTTTTAAGCCTGTATAAATATACACAAATTATTTATTAAGTTGGGAATCTTATCTAATATTGTAAAAACTTCGATTGTCAACTCCGATCTTTTTAAATTCGACATCTAAGGAATACTAACAGCCTTTCAGCCTACTGACGCTTTTCCAGAGTTGAGAGTTTCATGAATAAGCAAAAAGCCATACTGATATTACTATTGCTCATTCCCCTCCTTTTTGTGCTGTATTTCTTCGGTCCTTTCGTATTATGGATTTTTATTGACAGTTCCTGGTACTATTCCGAAGAAGTTGATATCGGGTCTCTTGATTACAGTTCCGTACTTACGAAAGCGGAGAAAGCTGGCTATGAAGTGGAAGGTTCCTGGCCCTGGCCCGGAAACTTTTCGGGTTTTGAACCTGGGGATGTCCCGGAAGTCCGGAAAAATTTTGGAAATGCTGCTCTTATACAGGATATAAGGCTTAATTATAACAGGAACTCTGAGCTTACGGTCTTTATATGTGAAGATGGAACTGAAGCAGGGACCAGAACCTGTATTGCCATCTCGAACTTCAGCCACTCCGACCCCGAATCTCCCTTACAGCTATCGGAATTTCCGGATGATCCCTGGATGCTTGAAAAACTCGGGCTTCTCTTCGGCCCGGATGAAAAAGCTCCGGAAAAATATCTTGAGGCTCTGAAAAAAGCCGCACAAAACCAGACATTGGATGCTGAAATACAGGTGAACGAGTCTCCAGATTTCCCGGCTGTATATGCCTATCTTACGGAAAGCAATGATGGTTCAGATCCAGTTACAATTCCGGTTTGGGTTTTTATGGATACCCCAGAATAAGTTCGGATACGAAAGAAGTCTTTTTAAAGAACGGGAACCAGGTGGGTTCAGTAAGGTATATTATCCCAGAGGCAAGGGTAGTAACTTATGATAAGGGGAACAGGTACATAGTTGAACTCGATTCCTCAGGAAGGGCCAGGCTCGAAATCATAATGCATGTTGGAAGTAGCGGAGAATCGATACCTGATGAGAAATATAGAGCAGTTTTCAGGGAGATGTTTGAAGAAATGGGACTTTCTCCTGAAGTGGTGGATAGCCTGGAATTTTTTCACAGCTCTTCAAGGATGTGGTGAAACTGCCTGAAACTCAAGAAATTTCTTTGCTTTATATTTTGGAAAATGGAAAATACCTGAAATGTGCTAGTAAATTTGCTGGAAAATGAGCTGGAAAATGAGCTGGAAAATAGGACCTTAGTCTGGCTTTTAAAAATCAGGTTACGGTGAAGGGAAAAGGGGAGAGAGGGTTAGGATTACTACGGCTGCTTCAAACCGTAATAGACCCAATCCTGCCTCTTATGTTTATGCACTATGTACAGGTGCATAGCTGTTTCCAGGATATGGCGACACTACCTGTCTGGGCAGGTCAATATCCAGGGCTTCTCTCAAGACCTCTTCAATGGTCTCTACAGGTACGAACTTAAGCTCGTTTCTGGCATCTTCAGGCACATCTTCAAGGTCCCTTTCGTTTTCTTTTGGCAGGATTATTTTCTTTATGCCTGCCCTGTGAGCTGCCAGGATTTTCTCTTTTATGCCTCCAACGGGCAGTACTGCACCGCTCAGTGTTATCTCCCCTGTCATGGCAAGTTTGGGGTCAACCGCTCTGCCGGTTATCAGGGATGTAAGGGCGGTAAAAAGGGTTATGCCTGCTGACGGGCCGTCTTTAGGGGTTGCACCTGAGGGCACGTGGATGTGAATGTCGCTTGAGGTGAAGTCAAAGCTGTTTGCAGTGTTTGCAAGCCGTGACCTGACAAGGCTCAATGATATCTTTGCAGATTCTTTCATCACATCCCCAAGCTGGCCTGTAAGAGTGAGTTTTCCACTGCCGGGCATAAACGTGCCTTCTATGAAGAGAATATCTCCTCCTACAGGCGTCCATGCAAGTCCTGTAACCACGCCGGGTACATTCTCTTTTCTAGCCTCTTCCTGCCGGATTATCTCTTTTCCGAGAATCTCTTTGAGCATATCCGCTCTAACCACGTAAGGAAGGTCGGCCTTGCCTGACACGATTTTCTCGGACACAAACCTTGCAGTCTTGGCAAGCTGCTTTTTAAGTCCCCTGACTCCGGCTTCGCGGGTATATTTATCGATGATTACTTTCAGGGCTTCATCTTCAATTTTAAGTTTATCCCCATCAAGGCCGTGGTCTTCCAGTATGCAGGGCAGCAGGTGGTCTTTTGCAATTGCAAGTTTTTCATTCTTTGTGTAACCTGAGATCTCGATCGTTTCCATTCTGTCAAGAAGCGGCCAGGGGATACTTGCTAGGGAGTTGGCAGTGGCTATGAACAAAACATCAGACAGGTCATATGGGATTTCCAGATAGTGGTCTGAGAAGGTACTGTTCTGTTCAGGGTCAAGGACTTCCAGAAGGGCACTCGCCGGGTCTCCTGAGTAGGAAGCTGAAAGCTTATCTACCTCATCAAGGATAAATACCGGATTTTTCGTGCCTGCTTTTTTCATGCCCTGAATAATCCTTCCGGGAAGAGCGCCAATGTAGGTTCGCCGGTGTCCCCGGATTTCGGCTTCGTCTTTGACGCCTCCAAGGCTGACCCGGACATATTTTCTGCCCAGAGCATCGGCAATGCTTTTCCCGAGGCTTGTTTTACCGGTTCCGGGCGGCCCTGTCAGGAGCAGAATTGAGCCCTGCTTCTCATGTTTCAATTTCATGACTGCCAGGTGCTGGATTATTCTCTCCTTGACCTTCTCCAGCCCATTGTGGTTGCTCTCAAGCACCCGACGGGCTTCGGCAATGTCGATACTCTTCTTCTCTTCAGTTATCCAGGGAAGGTCGAGCAGGAGGTCAAGATAATTCCTTATAACATGGGCTTCAGGGTTGTGACTGCCTCCGGTTTCGAGTTTCTTTAATTCGGAAAGTGCCTTCTTTTTTACCTCATCAGGCATAGTCGAGTTTTCAATCCGTTCTCTATACGCAGCGTCGCCTGAAGCCGAGTCGTCTCCTTCGTTGAGTTCTTCCTGAATTACTTTAAGTTGCTCACGGAGCATTGCCTCTCTATTCGACTTGCTTATTTTGTCGGTGACTTTTTTTGCCATTTCTATCTGGAGATTGATGCTTTCTTTATGCTTTGTCAGGATGTGAAGGAACAGAAGATACCGCTCACGAACCGAGGGGAGCTCCAGGAGTTTTTGCTTTTCGGCAAGTTTTACGGGTATGTACGGCATGACAAAGCCTATTATCTGGTCAATAGAGTCCATCTTATCAATTGACCGGGTAAACTGCTCGGAGCCCTGGAACCTGTTGCTGATTTCGTGAATTGTCTTTTTTACATTCGCCATCGCTTCGGCTTCAGTGTCCTCATCAAAGTCTGGTATATCATGGACAGGCTTGTAAGTTGTGTAGAATAACCCATGCTTCCGATAAAGAGATACCACTTCTACCCTTTCGGTAGCCTTTGCAACAACGAGATATCCGTCATCAGCAGGCTGTACATATGTGATTTTAAGCAAATTTCCGGTTCTATACAGGCTCTCTTCTGATAGGTCTTCTTCTGATAGGTCTGAAACCTTTGTGCCGCTCTTTACCGTCAGCCCGATAGCGTTAATGAACTCGGAGTTTTTCATTTCATTTAACAGTGTTTCACCGGTAACTTTGTCAGCCATAAGTTTCGTCCGGCTTTGAGGGTAAACCACTATCTCAAAAAGGGGTATAACCAGTTTCTCTCTGTTATCGTCAGCTTGTTGTGAATACATTGTCATCGTCTCAATTATCATCTCAAGTACTTAGTTTAAATTAACCTAACTATTTTCGCAAGCAAAAAAATTATCTTACTTTTCTTAGGATTTCTATAAGCGTATCCAGCTCTTTTTCATTCAGTGAATTCGCCATTCTTTCAATAACCTTCAATAAAGCGTTCTCTTCGGCACGGGCTAACATTTGCCCTTTTTCTGTCAGACGAATATAGAAAATTCTGCCGTCATCCTGGCACTTCTCCCTGTACACACACTCCATTTTGATAAATTTGTTAATCATCTCGGTGATGGTGGGCTTTGAATTGCTAGTGATTTTAGCAAGCTTACTAAATGTTACTTCCCCGCATTCGTCAATGACCTTCAGGTATCCGATCTGCTTGAGAGTAATGTCCGATAGTCCACATTCGGAGAAGATCTGACAGGAGCATTCGCTTTTGATTTTGATAAGGTTTTCAAAAACTATGAACAAATGCTCTTTTTTCTCCATCATATCTTGATCTGTCCTGTTAGTTAGGCATTACCTAATTAAGTAGTTTTCGGCCATGCTAAGTTTAACCTGCAACTGTTGAGCCGCAACCGTTGCGCCGGTCGATCACGCCGATAGGGTTTGAGGATGAAATTATCAAATTCAAACTTTGCTGAGGTTTTCGCTCAAGCCTTTTTTGAAAAGACTTGCATTTAAAAATCAATCTCTTTCCCGTCAATCAATAAACTCTTAATTACAGCATTTCCATATTTGTCAATGATAACTTTTGCATCAACTTCTATTTTCCCGGTCCGTTGTGCCTTTTCTATCCCCATTCCCCTGCCTTCGGGAACAAAATAACTTTCAATACCGTAATCGACCCTGAGTTCCTTAATGGCCCCTTCTTCTGTCATATTACTCGATTCGTCTGTTTTCCAGTCGTATATAACATCTTTTACCTTACCTTTGATGTAAAGTTCATCCTCGGGCGGAGTGGTATATATTTCTTTAGGTATGCCGTATCCATTTTCAAGCTTCAGTGTAAGATATACTGGCTCATCGTAATAAAAGTCAGAATTCTCAGCATGAAACTTTTTCATATCAAGGGTACTGATTTCGTAATTAAGGGTCACATAGTCTCCTCTGAATAGGTCTCTTGGGTCTACTGGCAGGGTTTTGAGCATAACTTCAGTGCCGGTCCTGAGGGTATACTCCTTATAGGCAATAAAGCCTGAAAAAATGAGAAGCCAAAAAACTAAGGTAAGGTAAAGGACTTTCTTCTGGTTCATTTGCAGCCCCTCCCTGCTTCTGAAAATTTTATGATTCCACAGTCTCTGAATCTCAAACTGCAGTTTTTCATTCTCCCACTCCGGCAAACTTAGCTTTCAATTCTCTTCTTTTTCTTTCCAGTACCACACTTAAAGTCAGCAGGGCAAGCCCTCCTATTATGAAAAAGAATGACCTCGGAAGAAGGTCCCAGAAAAAATCGAAATATCTTGCAAAAATCAGCGGTATAAACCAGAACATGGCAGTATTAATTATCCCAATGTCTTCGGTGCTGTATCCTGCATACAGAAGCAGAACCAGAAGCCCGAGGAAAACAAGATTAAAAAAGCCCATATAGGCTTCTTCCGACACCTGACTGTTTGTGGTTATCAGAGTTATTCCAGCCATTAAAAACGAGATTACAGCCATGCTCATGTCTGTCTGAAAACCTGTAAGCCTTGATCGAAGAGATTTTGAAAGCAGGACTGCCAGAAAAAGAAGTCCCAGGAAAGCATAAATTACAGAAATAATCTCCTCGCCTTTTGACTCAAGGGGCCCGAAAGTGTATATGAACAGTGCAATGAGTACAGCTTGCAGTCCCATGAACTTAAACGTTGACACAGTATGTTTTAATTTTGCTGACAGCTCATGCAAAATTCCTGAAAAATAGATTGCAATGCCTGACATGAGGTAGAGATCCAGGATGTTTATAGATTCATTGAGGCTATTTCTTTCGCTGTACAGAAGGCCTATCCAAAGGTAAAAAAGCAAAGAGCAAAGCCCGGCGACCGCAGTAGACCTGTAGCCGTAAATCAGGGGAAAAACTCCAAGAAGCCAGATGAGGACAAGGGTGCTGTTGTTGGCATTGATATTGTAAATCTGGGCGATTAAAAAGAGGCTTGCTCCGAAAAGCAGAGCTGAAAGGAAAAGCAGGGCAGAACCCAGCCTCGAATATTTCTGATTCTTATATTTCAGGCTATAACCGGTATAATGTATGCCTACTGTACTTCCTGCAAGCAGCATGATTTTGACAGTATCCCCGATTTTCTCCCAGTTGGAGGCTACAAAGAGAATGGCGCCAATCCCGATTAGAATTGCCCCGATGGTAGAAAAGGCAATAATTTGTTTTTTTGACCGGTGCTCTGCTTTATACTCCTCAAGGTCTGCCCTCATTTTCTCGGCCTGGGCGTGATTAATTGTGCCTTCGTCCAGCCATTTTCGGATCAGGTCCTGGTCAAACATACATTGATTTTATCGAATTTCACTATATAAATAATTTCTTTATGATTAACTCCAAATTCCTGATATTATTCGGAGACTTACCAGATTATTTTTATATTCAGTTCCAGCTTAACAGACTAATGTTTAGAATCATTGTTTCAAAAGAAGTTTGAACCTGAATTACATACTTTTCCTATCATACAAATTGGGGTGACACAGAATGAACTGCAGTGAATTAAAAGAAGGTCAGATTCTTGTTTGTGAAGGGTGCGGGTTCGAACTAAAAGTAATAAGTGCATGTGGAGATTCCTCCTGTACTACTGATGCTTGCTGTACCGGCGACATAACCTGTTGCGGAGAACCAATGAAAATAAAACAATAAGCCTGAAAAAATTATTCTGGTAAAATATGTAAAATAAAAAAAATAGAAGAGAAAAAAATATTTAATAATTAAAGAAGATCCCGTAATTATTCGGAGGAATACAAACCCAGGAATGGTCTGGAAGAATATTCGGTAAAAAGCATGGAAAAGATTCTTTATTTGGAGCTTTTTCTTGAGGTCTAAAAATCTCAATAGTCTGTTTTTTGCTGTCTTTTTTCTTTTATCTTTCCCAGTAACCCGTTGATCAGCCTGGTTATTGAATATGAGCTGAAAAACCAGATCAAAAGAGCAATAATAATTGAAAGACCCCATCTGTTAAGGTGCTCCATACAGAAAACAGCAGTGAGCACGCATATAGTGCAGCCAATCATTCCGGAGCTTGCTCCGAGGGCAATGTCAGAAGCCTGCTCTGAGGTTCCGAAATGTCCTGCCATTATCACGGCAGCCGCCATAACAGCTGGAAAAGCTGCAAAAACTCCCGCAAAAGATTTTGAAGGGATTATCTGCAGCATGATATAACAGGCAGCAACAGTACCTCCTCCAAAAACGAACCTAAGAGCAAGGTCCCTGAGATTTAATTTCATGATATGACTCCTTATTTTTACTTTTTCTTTTTTCACAGCCTGAACCATGTGAAGTAAATTGTGGGAGCAAGTACGGCCCAGAGGATAAGTGCGTAAGCCAGCCCTCTTTTCCACCCGTATCTGAGAATAAAATAACTTGCAGCAAGGGCACAGCAAATATCAGCTATCATTCCCACAAGTGCACCTTTTGAAAGCTGCTCTGAAATCAGGAGCAATTCACTGCCTTCATAATCCATTCTCAAGCCCAGAATCGCTGCCAGGTACACGGCAGGGAAAGCTGCGAAAATTCCACCAAGCCTGCCTCCGAAATTCTTTGCAATGAGGGCGGAGATAGCAACTGCACTTCCTCCAAAAAGAAAGCGAAGAAGAATTGGGGATATCTCAATATTCAGCATTATATCATGTCCTGTGTACTGGAACGCTCAGATGAACAGTAACATGCACCTTCTGGAGAATCGGGCTTGTTCTAAAGTTTGCTTTAACGTTAGTACTCATATTTTTCCCTTATCTCAGATTCTTTGAAGATGCTGAGCCCCAGTTTCTCAAGGACTTCGGAAATTCTTTTCCTATCTCCGCTTTTCATGGATTTCCGGTCAAAATAAGCAAAATCAGCCTTTGATTTCTCAATTGCCTGCCTGATCAGGGCTTCATCCACGAATTCCAGCTGGTACTTGGGAAAATTGTGCCCGAAAGAGATTTCAGTTTCGAGTAAAAGCCCTGTCTGGCGCATGGCATAATGCCCTCCTCCAAAACCAAGGGCAACAGGAACTTTTTCAAGGGAGACTGCAAGGATAGCTTTTGCAGCAGCTTCGCCTGCTTCAGGATCTTTCCACTGCACTTCAGTGCTTCCTATTTCGGCATAAATCGACGGAACTGAAAGTTCTGTGGGCCCATGATGGGTTACTTCGAGGGTAACATCATATTTCAGGCCTTTTTGCTCAACCTGTCGCTTCATTTCCATAAGAATGGATTTCATAGCAGCAGGAGAGGAAACTGCAAGGGATTTCGGGCAGCCTCCAAGCCTTGCCTCGCCCGAGGGGTTTCCTGTGCAGTGAACTGTAAGGGAAGATATTTCCTCTTTGCTCCGGTGTTTAGACGCAAAAATGATAAGGGAAGCTGGCAGCCCTGCGTTTTCTAGTTTTCGATCAAGTCCGTCCTGGAAGATATGCATTTCTTCAATATCAATAAGCCTGAACTTTCCATCCTGCGATTCCCTGGCCGCAGAGAATCCGGAATTTTCAGGAAGCTCAAGGACTTTCCATTCCTTAAGGCTCAAAAGATGTGTTTTAATGTTCTGGCTGGCAAGGTCGGGGGCAGAACAGATGATTGTTATTTTTGGAATCTGGTTTCCAGGGAGGTTTTTTTTCTGGCTCCCGGAGTTTTCTGAATTGCTGTTTTCTTTCATTTCTGATCAATTCGGGGCTTTTTCAGTTTACGCCCCCTATAGATTTCGTTAAGATAGATAAATCCAACCCATAAATCCAACCCCGTATAGCAGCCTGGGTCTAAACCTGAAGAGGCTGTGAAAAGTTACATTGAAAAATTAGAAAATTACCCGAAATATTAGAAACGTTACCTGAAATATTAGAAAGGTTACCTTGAATGTTAGAAAGGGTAAGCCAGATGAAGAAAAAAATGTTTTCAAAAAGGGTTTTGGCAGACTCCTGCCTCTTAATAAGCAGGAGTCTACATCTTTCCTATGGAAATATGTTTTTAAAGTGCTGGAACAGGATCATCCAATGTGAATGTAAGCGTCCACAAGTTTCTTGATTTCTTCGTTCTTGCCGTACAGTCTCTCACTAAGCTGGTAGTCGTTGTAAGCTTCGAGGCCATTGACAATTCCGTCAAGCATACCTTCAGTGAACACCTCGTCCGTCATGAAGATATCCTTTTTGGCTTTCAGAGCTTGGGCAGACTCGTAGCAGGAAGCAGGCAGGTGATCGAGCTCGGCAAGTCTGTCTTTGTGTTCGTCCTTGAAGATGTTTACACTGATGTAAAGTTTCTTGGAAAGCTCAAGGGCATTGTCCATTTCAAGTCCGTAGCGGGTACCAACGCAGAGTCCGGCGATAAGGAGATAAACGTCAGCAGAGCCGTCTGCAGCACGGAATTCATAGGTCTGCTTGCCGTAGTATTCCTTGAGTTCTTCAGAATAGTTCGGGTTTGCAATAGTAATCATCTTGCTTGCGTCCCCGGACCAACCGAGAGGCACACGGATAAGGGCAGAGCGGTTCCTGTCTCCCCAGCAAACATTTGTTGGAGCTTCCTGGTGAGGTACAAGGCGCAGGTAGGATGTTGGGATTGTGTTCCCAAAAGCAGTAATTGCTGAAGCAACGTCCAGACAGCCGACGATTGCTTTCTTTGCGGCATCGCTCAACTTTCCGCCATTTTCAACGGTTGCGGTCTTGCCGTCCTTCATAAGCTTCATGTGGATATGCAGTCCACTGCCTGCCTTTCCGACTGTAATCTTCGGGGCGTAGCTAACAGTGACTCCATACTGGGCTGCAATCATTCTCAGCATCCACTTTCCAACAATCAGACGGTCAGCAGCGTCCTCAACATTTGTGGTTTCGAACTCGATTTCGTTCTGTTCGTAGTAGTATTTATCGTCAGTGAAATTTCCGACTTCAGAGTGTCCGTATTTAATAAATCCGCCAGCTTCGGAGATAGCGAGCATTGCATCTTTCCTGAGCTGCTCAAATTTTGTGAAGGGACCTGATTCATGATATCCTCTCTGGTCAACAGCCGGGAAGTCAGTATCAATCTGATCTTTGTCGCAAATAATGTAATACTCAAGTTCAGCCATTACATTTAACTCGTAGCCTGTCCTCTCCTTCAGAACCGCATGAGCCTTCTTCATTATGTTCTCTGGGGAGCTTGCAAGGGGATTTCCGTCCTTGTCAAAGTATGAACAGAGTAAGTCGAGGGTCGGGATTTCTTCAAACGGGTTTACAAAAGCAGTGCGATATTTCGGCACGACATAAAGGTCGCTTGAGTCAGCTTCGATGTATTTGAAAATGCTGGAGCCGTCTACTCTTTCTCCGGTGGAAAGTATCGTATCAAGGTGTTCTTCATTCCTGATGATAAAGTTGAGGGCTTTAAGTCTCCCGTCCCCACCAACATAGCGGAAGTTGAGCATCTTAATACCATTCTCTTTAATGAACTTTATAATATCCTCTTTAGTGAATTCGCTTGCTGGTTTATTGAGGAACTGTACCAGTTTATTAGGATTCATTTCTACAGATGATGGTTTCATAATTATCCCTTCTTTTTAATTGAAATATCCGAGTATGAAGCCTCATTTTAATCCCGAATATTTTTCAGGCTCACGGGTTATTACATTGAATATAATTTTTTGAACACTTGCCTGCTAGGAAGAAGATAACTTACTGCTGTCTATATAAAATTTTCCCTTATACACTTTTCAGAGAATATAATATGAAAAAAAGAGGCAGTGTAAAACTCTACACTTATTTGTCAAGTTGTTTTTCCTATCAATTAGATATCAGTTAAGATTTTAAGGTTTCATCAGTTCCAATTTAAGACCTTGTCAGTTAAGGGTTTTGCCTAATAAATATATCGGAGGAATAAAATATAGTTATATATATCTGGTTACCAAATTGATAGAAGCAAGCAGAGATTCATCTGCTTCCTATTTCGAAATATTTTATTGCATCGGGGATAATGGAGGAAAAGATATGGAAATTTATAGTATTCCTGAAATTGCTAAAGATGTGTTTTGGGTTGGGGCCAAAGACTGGAACCGCAGAATGTTTGACGCTTTGATTCCTCTGCCTCAGGGGACAAGTTATAACGCTTATCTTGTGAAAGGAGAAGAAAAAACGGCCCTTATAGATACCGTAAATCCGGGTTTCGAAGAGGAACTCGAAGAGAAAATAAACTTGGTTTCTAGCCTGGAGAAACTGGACTACCTTATTATGAATCATGCTGAGCCCGATCATGCCAATGCAATTCGTTATATTATGGATAAAGCTCCTGGCTCGGTGCTTGTTACAACGGACAGAGGCGTGAAAATGGCAAGCCTTTACCATGAACTTCCCGAGTCGAGGATTAAAGTCGTTGACGATGGTGATACTATTGATTTGGGAGGGAAGAAACTCCGCTTTATAGAGGCTCCCTGGCTCCATTGGCCTGAAACCATGTTTACATACTTGCCTGAAGACAGGATCCTTTTCCCGTGTGATTTCTTTGGGGCTCACACAGCCCAAGGCGTTTATGATGAGGATCTGGAAGACCTTATTCCTCTTGCAAAACGCTATTACGGGGAAATTATGATGCCTTTTGGGAAAATGGGGGCAAAGGCTCTTGAAAAAATTAAGAACCTTGATATCTCAATTATTGCGCCGAGTCATGGGCCTATCTACAAAAACCCGAAGCGTATACTTGAGCCCTATGCAAAATGGACTGCAGGGGAAACAGAAAACAAAGCCCTTATTGTTTATGTGAGTATGTGGGGTTCCACGGAACTGATGGTCAGGACAATTGCAGAAACCTTGCTAAAAGAAGGTATAGATGTCAGGATCTATGACCTTGAAGTCGCAGATACAGGAGATGTTGCAAGAGAACTGGTTGACTCCCGCGCTGTTATCCTTGGAGCTCCGACCGTCCTTGCAGGCATGCATCCTCTTGCCGTTTACGGTACTTACCTGGTAAAAGCCCTCAATCCGCCTGCAAAATATGGGGTTGTGCTCGGATCCTTTGGCTGGGGTGGAGGCGCTCTGAAGCAGGCAGGGGAAATTCTGGTTCCTTCGAAAATGGAAATCGTGGGAACGCTTCAGGTGAAGGGCAAACCCAAGGAAGAGGATTTGAAAAAGGTTGAGGAAATCGGCCGAGAACTCGCACAAAAAATGAAAGTCTAACCTGAAAAAGGTATACATTCAAATCTGAAATCTTTATTTTAAACTGGCGTGTAAAGTTTCTCAGCCGGTAAAATCCGGCTAATGTATCTGGGAGACTTTACTTAGTCTTTTTCAGTGCTGTTAGCGGAGCTATTTAATGGAAAAATTTCTATATACTCTAAAAGGTTATTTTCGAGAACCTGGTACAGGGAAGTTAATCATAACTTTCAGAAGATAGTTTCTAATAGGTCTAAAGTTCCATTTTTAAAATTCCTTTTATTGTCCTGATTTTTCAAGTTTTTGAGTGGGGGTTTCTTATAATGCAAGGGGAATCTGAACTAAAAAAGGAACTGAACTTACTGGAGGTCACTCTGGTAGGCATTGGCAATATTCTCGGAGCCGGAATCTATGTGCTTATGGGAAAGGCTGCAGGGCTTGCAGGCAATATGGTCTGGTTTTCTTTTCTGTTTGCCGGAGCAACGGCTACACTTTCGGCCTTTAGCTATATGGAACTCGCTTCCATGTTTCCAAGAGCTGGAGCAGAATATGGGTTTGTAAAAAGAGCTTTTGGAGAACGTATTGGCCTGTTTGTAGGGCTACTTGTTATATGTTTTGTGGCAATAACGAGCTCTGCGGTTGCACTTGGGTTTGGCAGGTACTTCAGCAACCTTTTCGGGTATGGATATTTAACAGGGACTTTAGGCCTGTTTATCTTTCTCAGCCTTATCATGGTTCACGGGATCAAGGAGTCTGCCAGGCTGGCTATTTTCATAAGTCTTATCGAAGTCTTCGGGCTTCTTATTGTGATTTATACGGGTCTCCCTTACCTTGGAACGGTAAACTATCTTGAAACTCCTAATATGACAGGAATATTTAAGGCTTCAACCCTGATCTTTTTCGCATTTCTCGGTTTTGAAGATATTGTGCGATTATCTCAGGAAACGAAAGAAGCCGAAAAGACAACTCCAAAGGCTCTGCTTATTGCCATCTTTTTTACAGTTTTCCTGTACATGTGCGTGGCAGTAACTGCCGTCAGTGTGCTTGATTTTAGGGTTCTCGGATTTTCAGAAGTTCCCCTTGCCGATGTTGCGGCTGTTTCTCTGGGGAGTAATGCTTTTGTTCTTATATCTTGGATCGCCTTTTTTTCCACTATGAACACCGTACTTGTGGTTATGCTTGGAGGGTCAAGGATTGTTTACGGCATGGCAGATTCCGGGTCACTTCCAAAAATTCTCTCAAGGATACACCCCAGTTACCATACTCCGTGGGTTGCAATTTTTGGAGTTACATGTCTCTCAATCCTCTTTGTGCTGTTAAAGGATATTGCAATCGTAGCAAATATTGCTAATTTTATGATTTTTATTGTCTTTTTTATGGTTAATCTTTCCCTGATAAAACTACGTTACACTGACCCTGGAAGAACTCGTCTTTTTAAAGTTCCCCTGAATATTGGTCGTTTTCCACTTCTTCCTTTTCTTGGCTCCCTCTCTACTGTATTTCTTTTTTCTCAGCTAAGTCTGGAAGTGATAACTTACGGTCTTGTGCTTGCAGGAATCGGAATACTGATAGTGCTTCTCAGAACCAGATAAAATGTCTGCCTGCAGCACCTATAAATTATTTGTAATGACTACAAAGTTAACTTTCCTCGGAAAGGCTTAAAACATCTTATTTAGTTAAAATATGGTATGAAAAGGGTTTTACAGCTGTCTTATCTTTTAATTTAGCTCTTTTAAAGCTTAAATCCCTAATATCCTATTTTTAGGATTAAAATCGTTCGTTCATATTCTTGGAGTATCTAAGATTTCTCGTTTCTTCTGCATGAATAAAGGGGTTTTTGGTTCCTTTAATACAAAAAAAGAGTATTATTATGCTTTTTTTCATGTTATGGCTATTTTTATTAAATATTTATTGATTTCAGCTAGTTTTGTATCTTTATATTCACTGAGAATTAGTTTTATATACATTAAATTCTATTTGAATCGCTTTATCCTGTTCATTATCAAAATAATTGATTTTAAACTTAATAATCGTTACAAACTATTAAGATACTAAAAATTATTAACCTGTACTTACATAAATTTGATTGTGAATACGTTTCAATTTTGAAAGGGAGTAGATATGAGAAAAGAGCATTATGCATTCCCGCTGGAGGATTTCATTTCAAGAGATGAATTTAACCGAATCAAAAAGTTCTCCCGGGATAAAGAAACCCCATTTTTAACTGTTGACCTGCAGAAGATAGAGCAAAGCTACGACGAACTGGTAGAGCATATGCCTTTTGCAAAAATTCACTATGCTGTAAAGGCTAACCCTATGGATGAGGTTGTGCTTGCTCTGAAGAATAAAGGCTCAAATTTTGACGTAGCAACGATTTACGAACTTGATCAGCTTCTCAGGCTTGGAGTAGAACCTGAAAGAGTCAGTTACGGCAATACTATCAAAAAAGAGAAAGATATAGCATATGCATATGAAAAAGGAGTGAGGCTTTATGTTACCGACTCAGATAGCGATCTGAAAAAGTTAGCTAGAAGAGCCCCGGGTTCAAGAGTGTTTTTCCGTATCCTTACTGAAAGCGACGGGGCTGACTGGCCTCTCTCAAAGAAGTTCGGTTCGCACCCTGACTTGATATATAAGCTCATTATGAAGGCTGAAAAATTGGGCCTTGAGCCTTATGGGCTTTCTTTTCATGTTGGTTCTCAGCAGAGGGATATTGGCCAGTGGGACAATGCCATTTCCAAGTGCAAGTATCTTTTTGAGGCTGTAGCTGAAAAAGGCATAAATCTAAAGATGATCAACCTTGGTGGAGGTTTCCCTGCAAAATACCAGTCTCAGGCTCATGACCTTGAAACCTATGCCGGGGAAATCCGCCGCTTTTTACACGAGGACTTTGGAGAAGAGCTGCCTGAAATTATTATAGAACCCGGGCGTTCATTGGTCGCCGATGCCGGTATAATAGTAAGCGAAGTCGTAATGATCTCCAAAAAGGCCAGATTCAACCAGTACAAGTGGGTTTATCTTGATATTGGCAAATTTGGGGGCCTTATAGAAACCCTTGATGAATGCATCAAATACCCTATCTTCTGCGATAAAAAGGGTTGTGCCGAAGAAGTAATTCTTGCAGGTCCGACATGCGACAGTATGGATATTCTATATGAACATCACAAGTATACTTTCCCTCACACAATGCGAGAGGGAAACCGCGTATACATCTTTACGACGGGCGCCTATACCCAGAGTTACAGTTCCGTGAGCTTTAATGGCTTCCCCCCGCTCAAGGCTTATGTTATTTGAAAGCCTATTCGAAGACTTATTCATAAACATTTTTAAAAAAAACTGTTTGACTTCAAGCCTTTTCAAAAAAGGCTTGAGCGAAAACGACGTGACGGCATGGTCAAGCAATGCAACAGTTGAGGCTCAATGTTGCTGATCCAACTTGTGCCCAAACGGACTAATTTATAAAATAGTACTGTAAGTCGTCTATAGTTGGAAAATGTGGAAGAAAGGAGCATGGTTACTTTTTTCTACAGTTACTTTTTTCCAGACTCAGATGTTTTTATCTTGTCTGGACTGAGTTTTTCCAGTGCTGTAATTAGAAAGAATTAAATAAGTCAGTGAATTTTGAGTATATCGGTTCTACTTATGTCCTTGTGGTTATAAAATCAGATGCAGATTAAGAGTAATAGGGTTTCCTCTTAATCTCTGGACTGGATCGCAGGTAGGGACTCGATAAGCTTCAAAAAAGAGACCTTTAATGAAACTTATTTATAATTTAGCTTTTGAAGCTTATTATTTACTTATGTTTATATTTCATTAGATGTTTTAACGTCATTAAAAGTTTCGAAGCCAAACAAATCCAAGATATGTTTAAAAATTTAGATTACGAACTTTTTTTTGTGCCGGTTATGATATATATTCCCACGCAACTATAAGGGTATAGATTAAGAGTAATAGGGTTTCCTCTTAATCTTTGGGTTGGATCGCAGGTAGGGACCCGAGAATAGGGACTCGGTAACCCTACCATCTACTTCTAAATTAATTTCGAAGCTAATTCACTATTTTTCATAATGTTCTTATTTCTAATAAACCTTATGACCGTTCCTAAATTCACGTTTTTATTTAAAGTGTCGGCTGCCGCTCCATAAATTGGCGTACAAGTTAAATAATTTTTCATTTTTCTGTGATTTTACCCCAAAATTCTGTGGTTTTACCTCAAAACCAAATTCATAAATTCCGTTATATTTTTGACATGTTGTGCGTAAGGCAAGGTGTATAAGAAGACCTAGGTGTATAAGACCTTATACACAATCAAAAATGCCGAATTTTTATAATTTAGCTCATCTCAAAACTCAAAGTCGCTTTTCTGAATCCAAGATTTCGGGTCGTGTACTTGAGTTATTGACTTATTTTTATATATTTTAAAATTCTATTGTT
>ENA-UOOE01000139-UOOE01000139.1-fermentation-metagenome-genome-assembly--contig:-NODE-139-length-75215-cov-29.209300_pt1 | contig 75215 bp, 67 predicted proteins | sample MGYA00245776_ERZ724021 | MGnify/ENA primary metagenome ERZ724021 (study PRJEB28704, sample SAMN03018321) | fermentation metagenome | biome: anthropogenic terrestrial biome; feature: soil; material... | reverse complement strand
CCCCCGGCCCTGAAGCCCGCTCCTACCGTCGGGGCTGTAGGGCCTGCTACGGTAAAAAGAAAGAACCGTAGTCCGGCCTACAGGGCGATAGCCCTTCAGGCCGGTGCAGAGCATAACATGTAAACCCCCAGCCCTGAAGCCCGCTCCTAACGTCGGGGCTGTAGGGCTGGCTACGGTAATAAAGAGTAAAACCGTAGTAGAACTATCAGTGTAATTTATAATCAGGCGTGTTCAGCAATTGATTCTTTAAATACATAAAGAGGTGGCGTTTTAAATGATTCTAGCATTTGATGTGGGCAATACTAACATTGTGATTGGTGCATTCCAGGATGAAAAGCTGGTAACCCATTGGAGGATTAAGACAGATGTACACCGAACCCGGGATGAGTATGGGATGATAGTCCATTCCCTGTTCCAAAATTCCGGTTTGGATATCAAAAAAGTAAAAGCGGTAGCGGTATCATCGGTTGTACCGCCGCTCATGCAGGAACTGGAGTGGTTCAGCCAGAACTATCTCTCCTGCAAGCCCATGGTGGTAGGGCCGGGAATAAGAACCGGGCTGGCTTTAAAATATGACAACCCCAGAGAAGTGGGAGCCGACCGGGTCGTGAATGCAGTAGCTGCTTTTCACAAATATGGCGGTCCGCTGATCATCGTTGATTTCGGTACTGCTACCACCTTCTGTGTGGTAAACGACTGCGGAGATTACCTGGGTGGGGCTATCGCTCCGGGAATCGTGATTTCTACCGAAGCCCTGTTTACCCGCGCTTCCAAACTGCCACGGGTGGAACTGGTCAAACCCCGCAATATCATCGGCAAAAATACCGTAAACAGTATGCAGGCAGGCATAATCTATGGTTTTGTGGGACAGGTCGAAGGTATAATCAACCGCATCAAGGCCGAGATGGAAGAGGAACCATTCGTAGTTGCAACCGGAGGTTTGGCCAACACTATAGCCAACGAAACCGATGTTATCAACCAGGTGGATGAATTTCTTACTCTCGATGGCCTCAGAATAATTTACGAGTTAAATCGGGGATAGTATGTTAGCAATCGGTAATGTAATAATCGACAACCGGGTTCTGGCCGCACCGCTGGCGGGAGTAACCGATCGCGCTTGTCGCACTATTATCAAGCAGTTCGGCTGCGGATTAGTTTGCAGTGAAATGGTCAGCAGTCTGGGACTCGTGTACCAGCAGGAAAAGACCAGATACCTGGCTGATGTAAGTGAAGAGGAAACACCGGTAGCGGTGCAGATATTTGGTTCATCTGCAGAAGCAATGGCGCAGGCTGCCCATATGGTAGAACAGATGGGAGCTGCCATCATAGATATCAACATGGGCTGTCCCACCCCCAAGGTGGTAAAGAAGGGGGAAGGAGCAGCCCTGATGCTGGATGTGGACAATGCCCAGGCTATAGTTCGGGAAGTAGTACAGGCAGTGAAAGTGCCGGTCACGGTCAAAATGCGCAAAGGCTGGGATACAGATCATATTACCTGTTTGGAAATGGCTATGGCGGTGGAGAAAGCCGGAGCAGCAGCCATTACGGTCCACCCCCGTACCCGTGCCCAGATGTTTTCCGGGCAGGCGGATTGGGAAATGATAAAGAAGGTCAAACAGCAGGCCGGCATCCCGGTGATCGGCAACGGAGATATCTGGACGGCGGCCGACGCCCTGCACATGCTGGATAAGACGGGATGTGACGCGGTCATGATCGGCCGCGGTGCCATGGGTAATCCCTTTATCTTCCGGGAAGCTATTGCCCTGATTGAAAAGGGCTATGAAATCCCGCCGGCCGGGCTGGAAGAGCGCATCGCGGTCGCCCTGAAACACCTGGAACTTACCTGTCTCCTTAAAGGCGAATTTCAGGGGGTTAGAGAAATGCGCAAACACCTGTCCTGGTACACCCGCGGCATGCGCGGAGCCGCCCGCATCCGCGAAACCCTGAACCACGCCACCACCCGCGATGAAGTAACCACCCTGCTCCGGCAGATCAAATAGAAGTTTTGCAAATTCAACACTGAGGGACACTGATTTAATAATGGAGAGTTTTGCATAATTAACTTTTTCCTATGATTACGCAGTAACTTTGCGAATGTCATCCTGAGGCAAAGCCGAAGGATCTTAAGATTCTTCGGCTTTGGTTCAGAATGACAAATGGGGTTTTGGAAATTATGCAAAACTCAATCAATGATTAACACTGATTTTTTATTTTATCGGGGAGGCTCAAGCCTCCTAAACCCCTACGGTGAAGAGTAAATCCGTAGGCCGGCCTATGCCCTGCGGGTACAACTTATGTTCCCTTGCGGTCACTATTAAGGACGCAGGCCGGTGCAGAGAATAGCACGTAAATCCCCCGCCCTGAAGCCCGCTCCTAACGTCGGGGCTGTAGGGCAAGCTACGGTAAAGAGAAGAACCGTAGGCCGGTCTACAGGGCGATAGCCCTTCGCCCATAGGGCACAACTGATGTTCCCTTCGGTCACGATTAAGGACGCAGGCCGGTGCAGAGAAAAACTGGGTGTCTCCAGGCTATTCTCCGTATAGTTGTTTTATAAGGATCTGTGTTAATCATAAGGAAATCTGTGTCCTTCCGTGTTGAATTATTGATTAATTCACCCTGTTTCCCCCCTCGCTCCTTCACTTGCATTTCCCATTTTATGGTGCTACAATGATTGCATTGTTGTTGTGAACAATATTGTGCGCAAGGAGATAAAATGAATTTTATTCGTATTCAGGACAAGATCATCAACTGGCAAAAAATCGAAAAAGTCCTGCAGCGCGCCCTGCAGATGCGGGAACGCGGGTTTTCCCAGCAGGAGGTGGCGGACCGCCTTTCCCTGGACCGGACCTTTATCTCCCGGCTCGAAAGTGTAGGTGAGATCAGAAAAGGCCAGTCTATTGCCTGTGTAGGCTTTCCTATTTTAAACAAAGACGAAATTCAGATAATACTCGAAAATGAAGGGGTAGATCATATTCTCCTGATGACGGAAAAAGAAAGGCTGGATTTTGTCAATCTCTGTTCCGGTAAGGAATTGCTTAATGAACTCATGAATCTGACCGCACAGTTCCGAAAATACGAAGTCGTAATCTGTATTGGTTCAGATGAGCGTATAAAACTCATGGAAGGGGTTCTCAATTCGGAAGTAATCTCCATCGAGATTGGAACCTCTCCTATTACCGAAGATAAATGGGTCGATCCCCAGGAAATCAAGAAAATCCTGAGGTCTATAAAAGCCGCCCGATAATCTGGGAAAATTCCCCCAGCCCTGAAGCCGGCTATGAATAACGTTTTTTTGTCATTCTGAGCGTTAGCGAAGAATCTTTCCATCTCGGAGACTGTAAGATCCTTCACTACGTTCAGGATGACAGGGCAGGCTGCGGCAAAGAGAAAAACCGCAGGCCGGTATTTCCATGCTGGCCGTCCAGATGACTGAAATAACTTGGCCCAGGGTAGAATCATTAGGTACGAACAAAAGCTGAATTAATGAAAATTATATTTAACTACACAAAACATATGGAGGAGGTAATCGGCTTGAAACATATTGTAAGTGTTAGCCTGGGGTCTTCCAAACGTAACCACTCATTTGAGACCGATTTTATGGGAGAACATTTCCTGATTGAAAGAATAGGAACTAACGGTGATTGGGACAAGGCCATTCAGATGATCAGGGAACTGGACGGTAAAATAGACGCTTTCGGCATGGGCGGAATTGACATATATCTTCAACTGGCAGGCAAACAGTATGTAATCAAAGACTCCCTAAAACTTTTGCGGGAAGCCAAAAAGACCCCTATGTTGGACGGAAGTGGTTTGAAGAATACCTTGGAGCGCAAATGCATTCTCGATATCCAGAAAGATGGCATAATGGACCTGAGAGGCAAAAAAGTCCTCATGGTCTGTGCCGTGGACCGTTTCGGGATGGCGGAAGCTTTTGAAGAAGTAGGCGCGCAGCTGACCCTGGGCGATTTTATTTACACCGTGGGAATCGATCTGCCCCTGCATTCGCTGAAAACCTTGAAGCTGTTTGGGCGCATCGCGGCTCCCTTTGTTGTTAAGATGCCTTTTGATAAACTTTATCCCACCGGGGACAAGCAGGAAGTAATAATTCCGAAGAACTCGAAATATTATTATGAAGCAGATATATTAGCCGGTGACTTTAATTATATCCGCCGCTATCTGCCGGAAAAATTAAACGGGCAGGTAGTCATAACCAATACTACTACCCGGGAGGACATGAGACTGCTCAAAGAGCGGGGCATCAGCAAAGTCATTACCACGACACCGGACATGGGCGGCCGTTCCTTTGGCACCAATGTGATAGAGGCCCTGATGGTATCCATCATGAAAAAGCCCATTGACCAGATAAAACCTGAGGATTACTACAGGATGCTCCAGGAGCTGGACATGAAGCCCGGGGTAGTTGATCTGGAGAAATTGGATGTTTGAGCTTGATTTTGCTTTTTTAAATATGAAAAACCAGGACCGCACAGGGCTAGCCTTCCGAAAAGTATTTCTGGACAGGCTGGCCCCTTTGTTTTTCGGGCCCCGGGTGCAAACCCTGGTTGATTTCGAGCCATTGGGATTCAAAGGCTGCAGCGTGTTATTGCCGCTCGGGCCGGCCAACTGGAACATTTTGACTCCCGATCTGCAGGAGAATATACTGCAGCAGTCACAGCCTATTTTAAACGATTATTGCGTTTCCGGCCTGGGCATCGACCGTTTATTAAAAAAACAATTACTACAATTATCCACTAGTTTTCCGCTTATATTTGGGGATAATTTTATAAAGGCACTGGCCTTTGCCATGATTCGTTATTATCTCAGTTGCCGGGCGTTCAAAAGGCTGGTGGTGGTGGGCGAAATGCCTGATATGCAGGAGTTTGTGCAAAGTTTAAAACAGTTTGACATCCCGGTCTCGATCCAAAACTACTTCCCGGGCAGCTATGAAGTGATGGCATATCACATGCTCTATGAAAAAGGGATAGCAATAAGCACCAGTTACTTGAACCCGCGCGATTGGGAACCAGGCGATCTGGTGATTATGGTGGAGTCGGTCTATAGCAAATATATCCCGCTGGCGACCCAACCCGTTTTGGTCAATCTGACCGATGAGAGCCGCGGCCTGGCTCCGCGCCTGGAAAGATGCCTGGAACAGCGAGGTTTAGCCCCGGGAATGAATGTGATGGCGCCCGTTCTGGAAAGCTGCCTCCTAAACCAGGCAGGATCTACATCAGCCTCTGGCGAAGAAACAGAGAATATTCCGCTATGGGAGCAGATGGAACATCTGGGCGACCACGCCGGTATGTGGGATTACTTTCTTGACAAGGCCGAATGAGGTCATTATAATACCATAAAGGAAAAGAATAACTTTATTTCATTTTAATTTCCTGTCCGGCACGGCAGGATTTAACTATTTAATAAGAAGTAGACCGTCCTCCGCCGGGAGGCGCAGCGCCACCCCGATGGGGGACAGACAGCATATTAAAGCGAGCGGGGTCTCGCTTTTCTAAATTAGCAAGAGAGGTGAAAAGGGATGACAATTAAGGGAGAGAAGGAAGTTATATTAACCAAAGAAGGTCTGCAGAAACTCGAGGATGAACTGGAGTATCTGAAATCCACCAAACGTGAAGAATTGGCGGAGCGCATCAAACAGGCCATTGCCTTTGGAGATATATCGGAAAACTCGGAATATGAAGATGCCAAGAACGAGCAGGCCTTTGTCGAGGGCCGCATCATGTCCCTGGAAAAGACCCTGAAAAATGCACGTCTCATGGACGAAACCGACAGCAAGGGGAACGTCGTGCACCTCGGTTCACGCATTACCTTACAGGAAGTGAAATCCGGTCGCAAGGTTGAAGTAGTTTTGGTATCTTCGGTCGAATCCAAACTGAAAGATGGCAAAATATCCGATGAGTCCCCGGTTGGACGTGCCGTTCTGGGCAGAGCGGCCCACGATGTGGTAGAAGTCGAAGCCCCCGCCGGTATCATCAAATACAAAATCCTAAAAATACACAAATAAAATTTAACACAGAGGGACACAGATTTTAGTATGATTAACACAGAGAATATATAACCGTAGGCCGGCCTATGCCCTGCGGGTACAACTGATGTTCCATTCGGTCACTATTAAGGACGCAGGCTGGTGAAAAGAATAACACGTAAACACAAGCAAGCACTATGTTAATGTGATATAAAAAATCAGTGTTAATCATTTTAAAATCAGTGTCCTTCAGTGTTGAATCTAATCCACCCCAAGGAGGTTTCCGAATGTCAGAACAGGACCAGAATCCCCAGACTAATGTTGATCTGGGTGAACTAAAGAAAATACGACTGGAAAAACTACAGGAACTGCGTGACCTGGGCATAGACCCTTTTGGCAGCAGGTTCGAACGTACAGCCCGGGCTATTGATATAAAGGACAGGTTTGATGCCATGGAAGGGCAAACGGTTAAAATTGCCGGGCGTATCATGTCCAAACGCCGCCACGGCAAAGCCGGTTTTGCCAACCTGCAGGATTTATCCGGCGATATCCAGCTTTATTTCCGCAAGGATGATGTGGGAGAAGAGAAATACGAACAATTCAAAAAACTGGACATAGGCGATATTCTGGGTATCGAAGGCTTTGTATTCCGCACCCAGAAGGGCGAACCCAGTGTCCATGTCAAAGAGTTTGTTTATCTTTCCAAAGCCCTGAATCCGCTGCCGGAAAAATGGCATGGACTCAAAGACGTAGAAATGCGCTACCGTCAGCGCTACGTTGATTTGATCGTAAATACCGAAGCAAGAGAGGTATTCATCAAACGCAGCCGGATTATAAAAGAAATCCGCCAATATATGGACGGCAAAGGATTCCTGGAAGTAGAGACCCCAATGATGCATCCCATCGCGGGCGGCGCGGTAGCCAAACCTTTCATTACCCATCACAACGCCCTGGATATGGACTTGTTCCTGCGCATTGCGCCGGAGTTGTATCTGAAGCGTTTAATTGTAGGCGGTTTGGAAAAGGTTTACGAGATAAACCGCAGCTTCAGAAATGAAGGCTTGGACACCAGGCATAACCCCGAGTTTACCATGCTGGAATTATACCAGGCTTATGGCGATATCGAAGTTATGATGGAAATCGTGGAAGAACTGATCGCCACCGTGGCCTTAAAAGTTAATAACAGCATGATAGCCGATTTTGATGGTGAGAAAATCGATTTCACCCCGCCTTGGCAACGCATTACCATGCTGGAGGCCATTAAGAAATATGCCGGAGTTGATTTTGACCTCATAAAAACCGACGCCGAGGCCCAGGAAGCCGCTCGCCAGCTGAAACTGGACGTGAAGCCGGGAATGTCGCGCGGAGAGCTCATTAATGAAGTTTTTGAAGAGTTTGTTGAGCAAAAGCTTATCCAGCCAACAATTGTTTACGGTCACCCGGTGGAAATATCTCCTCTGGCCAAGCGCAACCGCGAACATCCCGAACTGACCGACCGTTTCGAACTCTTTATCATGCAGCGGGAAATCGCCAATGCCTTTACCGAACTTAATGATCCCATCGACCAGAAAGGTCGTTTCGTGCGCCAGATGGAAAAGAGAGCGGCCGGTGACGGTGAGGCCCATATGATGGACGAGGACTATATCAATGCCCTGGAATACGGCATGCCCCCCGCCGGAGGCATGGGCATCGGTATCGATCGCCTGGTTATGATCTTGACCGGGACAACCTCCATCAGGGACGTTATCCTCTTCCCCACCCTGCGCAAACGTGATTAAACAAAAGTTTAAATACATAATGTAATGTTTATAACAGCCTGCAGATGCCCATTCTGCAGGCTGTGTTATAATTATGATGTCATCCTGAGCGAAGTGAAGGATGACAACCCGTAGGCCGGTCTACAGGGCGAAGCCCTTCAGGCCGGTGCAGGGAATAACATGGGAGAACGAGCGACGGCCCTGAAGCCCACTCCTGACGTCGGGGCTGTAGGGCCTGCTACGGAAAAAAGGAAACCGAACCCGAACCTAAAACCGTAGGCCGGTCTACAGGGCGAAGCCCTTCAGGCCGGTGCAGGACATAGCATGGGAGAACGAGCGACGGCCCTGAAGCCCACTCCTGACGTCGGGGCTGTAGGGCCTGCTACGGAAAAAAGGAAACCGAACCCGAACCTAAAACCGTAGGCCGGTCTACAGGGCGATAGCCCTTCAGGCCGGTGTAGGATATAGCATGGGGAAACGAAACCAGTATCCTTCCGTGTTGAATTTTTTAAAAGGAGCCCTGTGATGCTTTTTAATTCCCTGGAATTTATCTTCCTATTTCTGCCTTTGGCGGTCCTGGTTTATTTCATACTCAACAAAACCGGGCCTTCGGTGCTGCCCAAACTGTGGCTGACCGCAGCCTCACTATTCTTTTATGCCTGGGCCAGCATACTCTATCTGCCGCTGATAACCGGCTCCATCCTGGCCAATTACAGCCTGGGCCGGGTCCTGGCCGATATTGCCCGCCCTAAGCGCAAAACCATCCTAACTCTAGGTATTATCGCCAATGTGGCCTTGCTGGGCTATTTCAAATATGCCAATTTCTTTATTGCCAACACCAATGCACTATTGGCGACGGATATTAAACCACTGGCCCTGGCTTTGCCGGTGGCCATCAGCTTTTTTACCTTTCAGCAGATAGCCTACCTGGTCGATACCTACCGGGGACAGGCCGGCGAAAAAGCCTTGCTTGATTACGCCATGTGGGTAGTCTTCTTTCCCCAGCTTCTGTCCGGGCCTATAGTGCGTTTCCGGGAGACCATGCCCCAATTCCAGGATGGGCCCAAAAAGCCGGACTACGAAAATATCTCGCGGGGATTATACCTGTTCTTTATCGGCCTGTTTAAAAAGACGATTATTGCGGACACCCTGGCCATCTGGGCCAATCATGGTTTTAATGCGCCAAATTCCCTGACTCTGGTAGAAGCCTGGATAACATCCCTGGCCTATACTATGCAGCTCTACTTTGATTTCAGCGGTTATACCGATATGGCGATAGGTATTGCCTTGATGCTCAACATCAAATTGCCCCTAAACTTCACCTCGCCTTACCGGTCCCTCAGCATACAGGAATTCTGGCGGCGCTGGCACATTACCTTAAGCCGTTTTTTACGGGACTATATATATACCCCTGGGCGGCAACCGCCGGGGAGATATACGCTTGTACTGCAATCTGGTAATAACCTTTTTGATCGGAGGATTATGGCATGGAGCAGGCTGGACTTTCGTCTTCTGGGGCTTTTTGCATGGTATGGGCCTGGTGGTAAACCGCCTCTGGCGCAAAACCGGTCTGGCCCTGAATCGAACCCTGGCCTGGTTCCTGACCTTTAATTTCGTCAATATCGCCTGGGTCTTCTTCCGTGCCCGCAGTTTCAGCGATGCCCTGTCCGTATTGGCAGGCATGGCAGGTTTAAATGGATTGGTTCCCGCCGGTTTTATATCTTCCTGGGCGGGAGCATCGGGCCGTTGGTTGGCAGAGGCCGGCAAATTTGTGCCGTCCGACTTACCCGCTGCTATTACCATCCTGTTGCTATGTATGGCTCTGGTCTTGCTGACACCCAACTCTATTGAGTTAAAAGATAGATTCAAACCCGGTCTGGTGACAGCGGTATTTAGCATTGTACTGGCCCTTCTGGCCATCACCAGCCTCACCGGAGTCAGCCAGTTCCTCTATTTCAATTTTTAAGCAAACCGCCGGCCATAAGGCCTGCTACGGTGAGGAAGGATAATACATTATGATGTCATCCTGAACAAAGTGAAGGATCTCCCAACTCAGGGATGGAAAGATTCTTCACTAACGTTCAGAATGACAGGACATCAGCAGACCGTAGGCCGGTCTACAGGGCGAAGCCCTTCAGGCCGGTGGAGAGAATAGCATGGGGAAACGAGCGACCGGCCCTGAAGCCCCTCCTGACGTCGGGGCTGTAGGACCTGCTACGGAGAAGAGCAACCCCAAACCGTAGGCCGGCCTACAGGGCGAAGCCCTTCAGGCCGGTGGAGAGAATAGCATGGGGAAACGAGCGACCGGCCCTGAAGCCCACTCCTAACGTCGGGGCTGTAGGACCTGCTACGGAGAAGAGCAACCCCAAACCGTAGTCCGGTCTACAGGGCGATAGCCCTTCAGGCCGGTGCAGAGAATAGCATGGGGAAACGAGCGACGGCCCTGAAGCCCCTCCTGACGTCGGGGCTGTAGGGCCTGCTACGGAGAAGAGGAGCAACGCCGGTGCTGTAGGGACTGCTACGGGGGGTAAGGCGTTAGATAAAACCGAAAATAAAAACCGCCCTTCGTTCCGTTAATCAGCAGTCCGAAGGGCGGTGTAATATTTTAGGAAAAATCAGTGTTAATCATAAGAAATCAGTGTCCTTCTGTGTTGAATTTAAAAATCATCCTTATTCCGTCTCTGCGTCCAGCCAGTATTTTTTCACCAGCCACTCCACTACCATTACACCCACCAGTCCCATCACTCCTATGATCGTCCCTACCAAGAGGCCGCCCAGAGTACGGTTTAGGGAGGTCATGACCGCGGTGAAAACATGGCAGAAGCTGTTCACCATGGAGATACTGCCCATCATCACACCCAACCCCAGAATCAGCGCGATGTAATCCTTACCGTACTTACGGTACAGATACACCAAGGCAAACAAAGCCGGGTAACCTATGATCAATTCCTTGAAGCGCGGCCGGGCCAGGAATATATTCTCCAGGATCTCCCTTAACCTCATCTCCAGCCCGGAAACCTGTATGCCCGACGTATTGCCGCTGCGTCCCACATACACATAAAGCATCAGCGCACCCACCATAAACAAAAACAGAACCAGATAATTAGGCTGTTTGTACATATAAGTTTTAAGATTTTTCTTAAAACCTCCTGCTTCCGCAAAACAGCACAGATAATTTACTACAAAGAGCAGCAGCGGAGCCAGGAAGGCCACCTTCACACCACTGAAAACATCTACATTCATAATGTAACGGATATCGGCCAGACTGGTTACCACCGTATACATACCGATGGCATTGATACCCAGAATTATTGCCAGTGAGGTCAGCAGCTGCACCAAAAACGGTTTACCGCGGTTCTGTTTGAGGTAAAGCAAGAGCAGTAGACTGGAAAAGGACGGATATAAGATAGCTGCCGCCAGAGCATAGACTTTGGACCAATCCGCATGAAGTCCCAGATTCAGCCCCAGGCAAATAATAGCTCCCGCCGCAAGCAAGCCCGTTATTACCCGCCGGTTTGGTTTTAACAGATAAATCAAATACAGCATACCACCCAGGAGCAGGCTCAAACTCACCATCAAACCATGCGCGCTCCCCGGCATGCGGGCCGAGAGATCAGGCAGCCCGGCCTTAACATCATAGCCCTTGTCCTGCATAGTGTTATGATAATTCTTAATCATGGCCAGCGTATTATTCATATTTTCGGCATAATTAACCTTCTGATCCTTGAAAGGCACTACATACAGGATGCGGATGCCCCGGTCGATAGTGCCGCGCACCCAGCGGTAATAGCGTTCCTGTGACGAAGTAACGTACTCATCATTGGTGGATGAATAGACCCGGTTAATGGGATAACCGGTCGACTCCATCACTTCATCCAAACCTTTTTGCTTGATGTACTGGAGTTGGGAGGCAGTCTCGATAATGCCCACGGTCAAACCGTATTTCTTGATCGGCTCCTCAATCCAGCCCAGCCGGTCAGGCGCCCCGTTAAGCTGAGTATCACCGAAAATCAGATATTTAACATTATAATCCCGAATAGTTTTCCCATATTCAGCCAAATAAACGGTATTAGACCCGGTGTTATAGCCCGGCCGCAGGATTATGTCAAATCCCATTGCCTTAAGCTTATCCAGCACCCGCTTGTCAAAACCCAGCCGGGCATCCAGCTCCCGCTCCACCGGTTTATTTTTGTCGGTCTGATTCATATCGACTACCACCGGCCGCAGCTCGGCATTCATAATAAAATAATCAGTTCCATCCACGGAAAAAGATATAAATTCAGCCGGTGTGAACCGGGCGTGCAGGCGTTCCTTCAGAAAAGCGCTGATATTGGCCTGGCTCGAAGCTACTACCAGCGAAGCCGGACTGATGGCCCGTGCACCGACCGCCTTCTCGCTGGCCTGCCAAATACTAGGAAAATATAAACGGGTAAAAGATGAAAAATCAGCATAAGTAGAAATATTTACATCCCCGGAGGCAGCCAGATCACGCAGGGAAATCTCATTAACCGCTACCGCATGCACCCCGTTGGCTTGCGCCCGGGTCAGAACAGCATCCATATCCATATCGGCCATATTAGCCGTTTTAAGAAACTCCCCGTAATCGATGGTTGTAACTATCGCCTTATTTTTGCTTTCATTGGACATCCTTAAGTTTATCCCGGAACAGGATAAAACCAATGTAATAAGCAGTAAGACCCATAATACCTTTACCCACCTGTTTGACCTGGTCATTATTTAATGTCCTCCCTTAAATAAAATACTCTATCCAATCTGGTCAGTCGCGCCACTCCCAGATAAGCACAGCCGCTCAGTACCAAAGGCAGCAGGAAACCTGTTATCAGGCCTTCGCCTATAAGCTTAAATATCAAAATAACTCCCAGCATTACGGCCAGAGCCGGCAGCATCCGCACCGCAAAAGCCAGGAGGCCGGTTCCGCCAAAACCCCCAATCTCCCGGCTGGTCATAGTGCTCATAATGATGGCATAGACCAGCAGGCAGAATGCGGTGGAAGCACTGATGCCGGGGATTCCGGCCGTTCGGAAAAGCATCAGGTCCAAAACCACCTTCAAAGCCAGGCAAGCCATGCTGGCTGTCATCGGCACCCGGAATTTTTTCAGAGCATAATAAAAACGATTAAAGATTTCCTGGCAGACATAACCTACTACCGCAAAACTATAGAACAGGAAAGCAGTCGAAGTCATATCCGTCGACTTGCTGGTAAAAGCCCCCCGCTCATAAACCAGGGTGACGATTTCGTGATTATATACAAATACCAGTACCAGATAAGGCACTAATATAAACAGCAGGATCTTAAAACTGCTGCCTATCAGCTGCTTGATTTGCGTATAGTCCCGTTCCAGGCAGTATTTGGACAACCGCGGAAAAACCACCGTTGACATGGCCACGATGAAAACACTGGTGATCGTAACGAATAGATTGCTGCCGAAAGCCAGGGCGGCGGCAGTGCCTTCCCCCAGATGGGTGCCGAAGGAACGGTCGATGATAAGGCACAGCTGCAAGAGTGAATTTCCCAAGAGTATCGGACCCAGTTGCCGGAACATATTAACGATTTGTTCATTCTTAAAATCAATTTTCCAGAAGAAGTGGTATTTTTCCTTTATCAAAACCGGAAACTGAATCAAAAACTGCAGCATCCAGCCGATGGTGGTGACATAGCCCAGCAAAACGATATCGTCGCCCTTGAATACCAGAGAGGCAATAATCAAAAGGTTAAAGGGAATACTGATAGCGGCCGAGAGCAGGAAATAGCCATGCACCTGCAGGACTCCCGCGGTCACGTAAGTCAGGCTTACAAAGAGCAGAGTGGGCAGCATGATGCGGGTCAGCACTACTGCGATATGTACCACATCCCCGCTTAATCCCGGGGCAATAAGCCGGGTGATAACCGGGGCGCAAACCATGCCTAGAATTGATATCAAAGTTCCCCACAAGGCCAGATGAGCGAACAGATTGGATAGATAACGGTCCCGCTCCTCTTTGGTACGGTTGTTTATAAAATAAGTCAAATCCGGGATATTAACTGATGACAGAGCCGTTCCGATGCTGGCAAAAAGCAATCCCGGAAAACTGAAAATTACCTGGAAAGCATCGGTTATTACGGTAGTTCCGAAAACCGAGGCAAATACGATGTCCCGGCAAAATCCCAGCACCTTCGAGAAGAAGATTGCCACCGACACTCCTATAAAAGTTTTCCCCGTCCTTTGTTGTTTTTGCATGTTATTCACCATAAACCTTAAAAATTTTTATAAATCCGTATGTATTTAATACCACCGTAGCAGGCCCTACAGCCCCGACGTCAGGAGCGGGCTTCAGGGCCGTCGCTCGTTCTCCTAAGCTATGTCCTGCACCGGCCTGAAGGGCTATCGCCCTGTAGACCGGCCTACGGTTTGGTTTTTTCTCTTTTGACGTAGCAGGCCCTACAGCCCCGACGTTAGGAGCGGGCTTCAGGGCCGGTTGCTCGTTTAAAAAAAAAACCAGTGTCAATCATAATTAATCAGTGTCCTTCAGTGTTGAATTTTCAATCTCACTTTTTCCCTTTATCAACGATACTGCCAAGGCGGCATTTTTATCTGCCATCTGCCTTAATTTCCGGGCCTTTTGCTCCAATTGCTCCTTTAACTTGTCATCCGCCAGCAATCGTTCCAAAGTTCTCATAATATCTTCCGGACTGCCGGAGAGCGGAGCCTGGTCAAAATATTTAAGAAATGAATCTATCTTGGGATCGTAAGAGATCCCGGCAAACGGCACCCCGCGGCTGGCAGCAAAGACCAGCGCGTGCAGGCGCATTCCTACCATCAGATCGAGCCGGGCGATGAAGGCCAGATGTTCCCGGCTGGTCATGTATTTTTCCAGTACCCGGGCATCCTGCTGCATGAGCGAGGCTACCAGGCGGCACTCGCTGATATCATCGGGATAGGCCATCGGAATAAAAACGATTTGATAACCCTGCTGGGAGAGTTTGTCCAGTATCCTGGCCAGGCGAGGCTGATAACCATCCAGGGCCGGCCAACGGCGCACCGACACCCCCACCATAGGTTTGCCGTTAGCTATGCCGGCGGCAATACGGTGAGCTCTATGTTCCTCCTGCTCACCCGGTACCAGCGAGAAAACCGGATCGGCCGTTACCAAGAGGGGAGGGCGGACTACCCCCAGATCTTGCAGGTACTGCCGCGAATCCTCATCCCTCAAAGTGATAAGATTCACCCGGTTGCCTACCAGCCGCATGAGAAATTTGCTGAATTTACGGTTGATCGGTCCCACGCCCTGGGCATAAAAAATCACCGGACGCATCAGCATTCGGGCCAGAGCTACCACACTAGTATAATAAGGAAGTGAACGCGCACTGGTAACATCCTGAAAAATACTTCCTCCACCGCTGATGAGCAAATCAGCCGTGGTCAGTTCACGCAAAATGGCGAAAGGATTAAGATAATTAACTGCCCGGATGCCATGCAAAGAGGCAGTCCGGTCCGGCGCTCCGGAGAAAACGACAAACTCCGCCTCCGGAGCCACCCGTTTCAGAGCCGAGGTAATAGCCGACAGCAATGCCTCATCCCCCGCATTATCAAAACCATAATATCCCGATAGAGCAATCTTCATAAAATAATTTCCTCCGGTAATAAACGACTAAATTATTAGAAAATACTGTTCCGGTCATTCTGAACGCAGTGAAGAATCTTCCCGATTAACACTCAGTATGACGCATTTCACAAGTGGTTGTATCCTAAGCGAACCTACCAAGCGTCAGCCGCATTCCCGCAGGAGGGCCTGCAGACCAATAGTTCTTTACCCATAGGGCACAAATTAGGTTCCCTTTGGTCACTTTTTAAAGAGGCAGGCCCGTCTGGTAATTCCTATAATAATCTTATTTTTCCGGTTATGCAGCTTTCAGCCTCCCGCAGCTATACTCAGCGGAAGTTTTAGCCGTCGCACCTTGTTCTATATAATAATAGATAAAACTCGGCCTTTTTTCTACCTGCAATTTTAAAAAGAAGTCATTAATAAAATAGATTCACTAAAACTTGGTATATAGACAAGCCTTGAAACCGGTGATAGAATTGTCGTAGATATCAAAATAGGGGGGGTTATTGTTACATTATGCCCACATATATGATAATAATTGCGCTGGTGTCGGCATTTGTCGCAGCTTATCTGCTCGTGCCGGTCGCAATTAAAATTGCCTACCGGGTAGGAGCCATCGACCAGCCCGAAAAACGAAAAGTACATGTTCAAGCCATGCCCAGGATGGGCGGACTGGCCATTTTTATAGCATTCCTGCTGTGCATGGTATTCATTGTTAAAGTTTCCGGTCCATTTCAAGGAATTATTTATGGAACCGTCATAATATTCATAGTCGGTCTGCTGGATGACATTTTTCAACTTTCAGCCTGGATAAAACTGATCGGTCAGATAATAGCGGCGGCAGTAGCCATACATTTTGGAGTAGTGGTGCACTTCGTCACCAATCCATTCGACGGCATGCTTTCGCTGGGATTTTTAAGTTTGCCCATAACTTTCCTGTGGATAGTAGGAATCAGCAATGCCATAAACCTGATCGATGGACTGGACGGGCTGGCGGCCGGTGTTTCCAGTATAGCTGCTTCAACCATGGGCATTGTGGCCTTATTGCAGGGACAGACCATGGTGGCGATAGTAGCTTTCGTACTGGTAGCTGCCATATTGGGCTTCCTGCCCTATAATTTCCATCCCGCCCGCACCTTCATGGGTGACAGCGGATCCAATTTCCTGGGATTTACCCTGGCCTGTCTGGCCGTAACCGGTATGGCCAAAGGGGCAGCCATAATATCCCTGTTGATGCCCATTGTAATACTGGGGATACCTATATTCGATACCTGTTTCGCCATAATCCGGCGCATAAATAAAAAAGCACCTATATTTGAACCGGACAAGGACCATCTTCATCATCGTTTAATGAAGATAGGCTTCAGCCACCGGAGCACCGTCCTGCTCATTTATGGCATCAGCGCTTTCTTCGGCGTCGTGGCTGTAGTCCTGACCCTGTTAAACAGCCCCAAGGCCACATTGCTTCTGGCCCTGCTCCTGCTGCTGGTAATAATCGGCGCAGACAAAATCGGGCTGTTAACCGGCGGCAAAGTCAAAGTCCACGTCCGCCAAGTCAAACACGAGACCTTGAATGGGTAAGGATGGATTCAACCCAGAAGGACACTGATTAACTATGATGTCATCCTGAACGAAGCGAAGGATCTTCCTAACTCCGAGATGGAAAGATTCTTCACTAACGTTCAGAATGACAGGGCCGTAGGAGGGTCTACTCCTCCGTATTTTCGTAGCCGGGCCTACAGGGCCATAGCCTTTCAGACCCGGTGGAGCATAGCATGGAAAAACGAGCGACCGGCCCTGAAGCCCGCTCCTACCGTCGGGGGCTGTAGGGCCTGCTGCGAAAAAGCGTATAACCCGTAGGAGGGCCTACAGGGCGGAGCCCTTCAGGCCCGGTGCAGTAACACATACATAAGGGTACCACTTGTAAAGGCAAAAATGTTTATTTGATAACCATAAAAAATCTGTATCCTTAAAAATTTTAAAATAATGAGTAAAGGATTAATGAATCATGCGCGCAAAATATTTTTTCCGATTTTTGATTGTGGCTGGAGCCATGTTCGGTTTATTCTTCGGCGTAGGGGCGGGCGTGGCCAACCTCATACACGAACCGCAAACCACTGCGGCTGAGGAAAAAGAAGAGCCTGTTCAGGAGGGGCATCGCACCAATATCCTGGTTCTGGGAGTCGACGCCCGGTCCGGGGATGATCGTTCCCGCTCCGATACCATGATGCTGGTATCTATCGATCCCAAGCTCAATAAAGCCGCATTTATATCCATACCCCGAGATACCAGAGTCGATATCCCCGGCAGTTACTACGACAAAATTAATGCCGCCAACTACGAGGGCGGTCCCCGTCTAGCCGTAAGTACGGTAGAGGATCTTATGGATATCAACATCGACAATTATGTAGAAATGGACTTCAAAGGGTTCAAGAGTATTGTCGATATCCTCGGGGGAGTAACCGTAAATGTGCCCAAGCGCATGTACAAACCATCTGAAGACATCGACCTGCGTCCGGGTGAACAGCACCTTAACGGCAAACAGGCTCTGGCCTTGGTCAGATACCGTGGTTATGTCATGGGCGATATCGATCGCACCGCCCAGCAGCAGGAATTTATAAAGGCTGTGGTAAAGGAGATGCTGAAACCTCAGACCTTGACCAAATTGCCCAAACTAGCCAAAGAAGGCCTGAAATACGTGGATACCGACCTGACCTTCAAAGATATGATAAAATTAGCCAGCTATGCGCCGGGATTCAGTTCCGAATCCGTCATTACCCAAACCTTGCCTGGTTCCTTCTATGACCGGCGGGATGAATACGGCAATATTGTCCAGAGTTACTGGGAAGTCGATCAGGCTGCCATGGATAACCTGTTGGACAACTTATTTTCAGGCGAGAAACTGGCTGTAATCAAAGAAAATTCCGACTCCGCAACAAACTAGCAGATGTCCTATTATAATTATGATGTCATCCTGAACGAAGTGAAGGATCTTCCCAACTCCGAGATGGAAAATTTTTCACTAACGTTCAGAATGACAGACCGTAGGACCTACTCCTCCATATTTCCGTAGGAGGGTCTACAGGGCGGAGCCCTTCAGGCCCGGTTCACGAGCGCTAGCCTTTCACCCATAGGGCACACCTTCCAATTGCCACCACAAAAAACCACGTAAAAACCTTCCCCTACATTAAACAAAAACCTCCAAAATACTGAAAGTTTCTCTCCCCAACGACCATATATATAAGAGAACAACTCCATAATTGGTCGATCCATGTTAAAATAATAAACAAAATCACTGGTAGCCTATGGCAACTTTGCCAGCCGGAACCCCCGTTAGCCAGCCCTACGGTCGGAACGAATGCAGGCCTTCAAGGCTGGTTACGGGGGAAAAAATATACTCCATTCAGGCTATAAGGATTGATTACCACAGGGATAAATTAACGTCTTAAAAACTGGGAGGTGTACCGTGAAGAAAAGCCCACTATTAACCTTATTACTAACCGTTGCTCTGCTCTTCAGCCTGGCTAATCCCGCCGCAGCGGCGGGCGGTAAAATAAACGGTTCCGTAGTCAATGTCCGCAGCGGTCCCGGCACCAGTTATGCCGTATCCGGAAGCCTTTACCAGGATACCGAAGTCGAAATCCTGCAGCAAAGCAATGGCTGGAAGCAAATAAAATACGGCAGTCTGACCGGCTGGGTCAGTTCTGATCTCATAACTCCCGACATAACACTCAAAGTGACCGGCGAATATGTAAACCTGCGCTCCGGACCGGGAACTACCTATTCTATAGTGGGACAGGTCACCCGTGGTCAAACCCTGACCTTGCTGGATGCAGTGGATAACTGGTACATAGTAAAGACCCCCACAGTAGCCCGCGCCTACATATCCGCATCCCTGGTAGAAAAAGAGGGAACCGCTGCCCCTTCAGCCCCCGCGCCTATACCGGCTCCGGTTGCTCCGGCACCGACCCCGGCTCCAACTGCGCCGGTCGCAGCACCCCGGGTAATGCTGAATGGACAGCAGCTGAGCTTTGACGTACCGCCGACCATCGAAAGCGGCCGTACCCTGGTACCATTAAGGACCATATTTGAAGCCATGGGCGCCACCGTGAACTGGAACGCTGCTTCCAGCACCGTGACGGCAACTAAAGGCTCGTCCACTATAATTTTGCCGGTTGGATCCCGGGCCGCCACCGTCAACGGTAAAAATGTTAGCCTGGACGTCCCGGCCAAAATAGTAAATAGCCGCACCCTGGTGCCCCTGCGTTTTGTCAGTGAATCCCTGGGTGCCCAGGTAGACTGGAACAACACCGAACGGCTCGTGACCATTACGGCTCAGACCAGCAGCGGCAAGGCCACAACCGTAACCATAAAAGAAGACCAGGTCAATCTTCGCTCCGGCCCTGGAACCAATTACGAAAAAGTAGCTACTGCCCAGCTCGGGGAAAGAATAGACGTACTGGGCGAATCCAACGGCTGGTACCAGATCAGCCGCGGCGGCAGCCGTATGTGGGTAGCCGGCTGGCTGGTAAATGTAGCCAGTCAGGAAGACGGTCCCCAGCCCCAACCTGAGCCTGAGCCGGAACCTACGCCGCAGCCGGAGCCCACACCCGAACCGGCCCCGAATGCTCTTAATCTGGCCCGTACCATGGACGCGAACGGCTTCTGCATCACAATCAAAGGCAATCAGCGTCTTAACGGTATGTCCAGAAATGAAAACGGCAAATTGATCTATGAATTCAAAGACATGCAGATCGCAGGACTCAACTATTTTAAAGAAGATCTGGGCGTCGGGAGTGCCATCGTACGCGGCAAAAATGACGGCTCCGATGCCAGCGTGGAAATCGAGTTGCCCAGCGGTTTGAAATATAATATTACAACTGAAAATAATGGCAAAACCGAAACCATACGTATACCGAATTTTATAATCAGTTTTGAAAGAAAGACCTTTGGCAGCAATGGGGAGAGAATCGTCCTGACCACTATGGCTCCGGCCCAATACAGCGGCACCTTACAAGATGACCGGCTCGAAATCAAGCTGCCCAACCTCCAGCCGGGCCGGGTCGACTCCAGCTACAATTATGCCGGTAATCTTCTTAAAAAGGCAACTATCGAAGCTGAAGGAACAGCGACCGTGATAACCCTGACCACCAGCGACCTGGGCAAATACACTTTTGGTCAGAGCGGAGAGGGCAAAATTTTAAATATTTTACTGGCCGGAAAAAGCGCAGTTAAACCCAAATCCGGTATCGTAGTATTAGACCCCGGCCACGGCGGCAAAGATAACGGAGCGTCCGGTCCCAGCGGCCTGCATGAAAAAGACGTAAATCTTGATGTAGCCCTGCAGGCCGGTAAGCTGCTGCAGGCCAAAGGTATACAAGTAGTTTACTCGCGTTCCGACGATAGCTTTGTTAATCTGGAAGACATCAGCGCCATCGCCAACCGCGCCAATGCAGATGTGTTCGTTTCCATACATTGCAATTCCGCCCTAACCTCTACTCCTGGCGGAACGGAATCATATACCTTTACCTCGATCAATTATCCGGAACTTTTCCTGCAGCAGGATGAGCGCAAACGCCTGGCAACCTTACTGCAGGAGAATCTCATAGCCAAGCTGCAGCGCACCAATCGCGGAGTCAAAGAGGAAAACTTCTCGGTCCTGCGCAATACCCAAATGCCCGCGGCCCTGGTGGAATTGTCCTTCATCAGCAACCCCACCGAGGAACAGCTCCTGGCCAGCCCCGACTACCGCGCCCGGGCCGCCCAGGCCATAGCCGACGCTATCAGCCAGTACCTTGCCCAATAACAGGCGGGCCGACAAGGCCAATATCCCGTAACTGGGCCTACAGAACTCCGTAAATCCGTAGCAGGGCCTACAGAACTCCATAAATCCGTAGCAGGGCCTACAGGGCGATAGCCCTTCAGGCCCGGTGCTCGAACAACAAATAAAACTAAATATCTCATCCTCCTCCGTAGCCGCGAATTTATTCGCGGCTACACTTCCCAAAAATTAATTGCAATAGGAGACTCGTTTCAAATGAAAAAATACATCCTGACCCTAATCACTGCTGTCCTTCTAACCCTGACCTGTGCCCAACCCGGTCTTGCCGCCCCCAGGCACGACACCAGCAAACCGCCGGTCTACTATCAAAACCAGGTAGCCGTACTCCTGTACCATAACCTCGATAAACACGAAAACGGCATAACCATCACTCCCCAACGCTTCCAACAACATCTGGATATGCTGCAGCAAAAAGGCTATAACGTAATAGACCTTAAAACCCTGGAGCTTTTTCTCCAGGGCCAGACTCATATACCACCCAACGCTGTACTCATAACCTTTGATGATGGCTACCAGAGCGTTTACCAGTACGCTTACCCGGTCCTCCAAAAAAGGCATATGCCCGCGACCTTGTTCGTGATCGTAAATCACATGGGGGCCACGGAGGGAGAAATACCCAAAATCACCTGGGAGGAAGCCAGGGAAATGCAGGCTGCCGGTTTCAGCATCCAATCCCACAGCTATGACAGCCATGCCGAAATAACTGTTAACGAACTAGGAGATACCGGCCCTGCTTTAACCTCCCGGATTTATTTCCGCGATAAACGACATTTTGAAAGTGAATACGAATATCACGAACGGATAAAAAAAGATCTTACTCTCTCCCGTTCCGTCCTTAAAAGCAAATTAGGCCAGCCGAGCACCTTTTTAGCCGTTCCCCTGGGAAAGGAAAATAGGAGTGTAGCGGAAGTCGCCCAAAAGACAGGCTTCAAATGCATATTCACCACCGTCCCCGGCCTTATTGATGCCGGAACCGCCCCCACGCAGCTCAACCGCATCAACGCCGGCCAGGCCGGCCTCAGTGCCCAAACCCTGCACCGCCGGATAATACAATATGCCGAGGACCCTGAAGAACATATGGACTAGCTTCAGCCCTCCATCCCTTGCTCCGCCACTCCTCCGTAGGAGGGCTTGCGGTGTCCCGTAGCAGGGCCTACAGGGCGATAGCCCTTCAGGCCCGGTGCTCGAGCCGAAACACTACCAAATAATCCGCCCCTACCCCATAATTCCTCCCATTAAGACAATATCTAACGAATTCTTGCAGGACTTTCCTGTATAATGTTGAATTCAAAAATGATATAAAAGAAAACAAGTCAACCAACAAAATGCACAGAAAAGGGAGTTAATACCATTGGCCAAGAAAACCAAAAAAAACAAACAACCCCAACCAATCCCAAAAACAGATACAAAATGGCTGTCCCTGGCAGCCTTTATATTGGTAGGCATATTAATATTCTACCCCCCTTACTTCCGGGGCCTGTTCTTTAAAGAAGACATGTTCCTGTACCATCTTATCACCGCGCTGGTATTCATAGTAGTTTGGGTAAAAAAAATAAAAACGAAAGACTACACCCTTATCCGTACCCCCCTCGACTGGGCGGTACTGGCCTATGCCGGAGCGTACCTGCTCTCACTTATCGGTGCAGTCCATCCCGGCGAAGCTTTCTTCGGTTTCCTAAAAGCATTAAATTATTTCATGGTCTACTGGATGGTAACCCAGGTAGTAAAAGACTACAAATATTATGTGGCTGTTCTTAACATATTATTGGCTGCCGGAACCGGCGTGGCACTCATAGGTTTATTGACTGCCACCGGCTATTGCCATTACCCCGCTGCCGTAGTGAACGGAGTAATCCAGTCCACCCTGCAGTACAGCAATGCCACCGCCGCCTATCTGGCCGTAATCAGCATCATAGGAACCGTACTGTGGATACGCCGCCAGTCCCTGCCTTTAAAAATAGCCTACGGCATTGCCACTTACCTGACTGCCCTGGTAGTCCTGGCCGCAGTATCCAAAGGCGCCTGGCTCATCTGGATCATAGGAATAATAATCCTCTTAATCGGTATGCCTGGACTATATAAAATAAAAGCCCTCTATAGTATGGGCCTGGCCTTGATGGCAGCCTTTGTAACCAGCGAAAAGCTCATTCCGGCCATAAGCGGATCGAATATAAAAACCGGGCTTCCTATACTCTTTTTCGGTATCATAATAGTTTTAGCCGGACAGGCCTTGTGGGAAGCTCTAGCATGGTTGAATCGCAAACGAGGCAAACGCACAGTAATAGTAGCTGCAGTTGTCTTGCTCATTGCCGTTACCGCAGGGGCATTAGCTTTCAGCCATAACCTGACCGGTATAGCTCCGCAAACATTGTTGACGGAAGGCATGCAGATATTTGATTCAGGAGGAAGCAGCTATAGTTCTCGTCTGGACTTCTACCGCTGGGGCCTGAACATAGTAAAAGACTACCCTGTGTTCGGAACCGGAGCAGGCGGGTGGAATGCTCTCTATCATCAGTATCAGGACTATTTGACTTTCACTACTGAAGTGCATAATCACTTTTTGCAGGTCTGGGTAGAAGCTGGTACTTTGGGATTAATAGCGTTCCTGTCTGTATGGATACTGTTTCTGTTGGCAGCATATAGATTGTATAGAGTATATAGGGAAAAAGAAACAGATGATGATATTCAGGACCATCAGGTCCTCGTCTGGGGCACGATAGCCGCGGCCCTAGCCTGTGGCGGACACGCTGCTTTCGATTTTGACTTATCCATCGCAGCGGTTTTCCTACTTCTCTGGGCATTAATAGCCTTGATTAATGCAGCATGGTTAATAACCGCCCCACCTCAACCGGTCCGAGTGCGACCGGTTGTCAACATATCCACTGCGGTAGCATTAACCGTCTTAATGCTCTATTGTGGCAGCAGTTACATTCTAGCTAATCATTATGCTGTTCAGGGTGCTAAGTTGCGTCAATCCATACAGGGAAAAACTCCGGCCCAGCAGACCGCATTACTAATACAGGCGGCAAACAACTACCAGCGCTCTGTTTCCCTTAACCCTTTGGATGCCAATCCCTATGCCGACCTGGGAGGTATATATGCCATATTTTACTGCAGCCAGGCTCAACCCGGACAGATAGGGCAACAGGACTATCACCAAAAGGCCATTGAGGCTATGGAAAGAGCCGAGAAGCTAAAACCCAATGATACAAAGGTAAGAAACTCCCTTCTGGTTAATCTGGCAATGATGGGCGAAATTGACAGAAGTATAGAGCAGACCGATTGGGCTATAAAGACCAATCCCAACGATATAAACGCATATGCGGCTAAAGGCAAATTACTATGGGATGTCACCAAGCACTATCTGGATAAAAAAGACTATGACAATGCTGCAAACTATGCCCGACAGACGGCAACGGTTGAAACTCAAATTAATAAACACCGGCAAAAAGTCAGAGAAGATTCACCTTTATGGCAGGGAGCAAAACTTGACCTTACTCCCGAGTTGAGCCTCAATATAGCACAAGCCCGGTACCTGCTGGGACAGTATCAGAAGAGCATGGAGAAACTAGAGCCGTTGATTAACAGCGGTACGCCCATCTCGGAGGCATATGCTTGGTACGCCGCCGATTTCTATCGGTTGGGGCAAAAAGATAAAGCCCAACAAGTAATAAACACCAGCCCCCAGCGAACTCAAACCTATACCGCGATAATAAAACAGGGACCCTTAAAATAAACCAATAACCGTAACCCTGCCCTACGGTCTAGACTAGGAGGGGCCTTAGGGCAGGGTGGTGTTCAAGACCACCATACACTAAATAACCAAAAGGAGGATTTTTCCCATGGAAACACCCAATCCCCAATATCCCTACCCAGAAGATGAAATCGACCTCAGAGAAATATTCAAAACAATATCTCGTTGGAAGTACATCATCATCGGCATAACTATCGGCTGCATGTTCTTGGCTGCCATTGTAAGCATATTTGTAATAAAACCCACCTATGAAGCCCGTGCGGTTTTGTCCATATCATCTCTCAATAAATCCAACAACACAATACTTAAGGAAGATAACGACCTACGCAAGATAAGAGACAATGTTGATGATGTAATCCAGGTTCCCGAAATAAGTATTCAAGGCTATCAGGAACTAATCACCAGCAGCGTAGTTCTGGAAAGAGTTCAGAATAAACTTAAACTCAACTATAAATTGGATAAATTACAGGAACAAATAAAAGTGGATATTCCGGAAGAAGGAAACTTGCTTGAAATTAAAGTAACCACCGGCAATCGAGAGCTATCTGCAAAGATAGCCAATACCTTGACCCAGGAATTTATTAACTATGTGAGCATGACTAATGTCAATAAACTGGAGAGATTTACCCGGATGATTGAAGCCCAGATCACTACGGAGGAAGCATCTTTGCAAAAAGCAGCCAATCAACTCCAACTAACACCGACTAGCCTAAACAACAACAGCCCGGAATACATAAAGGCTCAGATGGAACGCAAGAAACTGGAAACTGAGGCAGACATGCACCAAAATGCAATCGATCTGCTCAGCTCTAAACTGGTAGAAATAAAAATTCTCCAGTCTATCTACATGGCGGAAAACACTATTACACCGGTTTCCCTGGCTACCCCTCCCAAGGCACCGGCCCGGCCCAATAAACAGTTGAACATCGCCATCGCCGCTGTTTTGGGACTAATGATTTCCACTTTGGGAGTATTTATGGTGGAATACATGAGAAACGGAACCCCATCAGAATAACAACCCGGGCACATCCTAACTTTGGTTCTTAGCTACGCAACCTGGGGACATTCCTAAGTTCGGTTCGCGCAGCGGACCTGAAAAGGAAGGTGTTTCCAAGTTGGAATAAACCTGATCCCGAACTCCGTATATGGCACCGATGACAGGAACGTGTTTCTATATCCGTAGCTGGCTCTACGGCCCCGACGCTAGGAGGGGCCTCAGGGCCGGCGAACCGTGCTGAATTTATTAGCAAATTAATATATAAGCAGGAATAAATAAATAAATGTAGAAATATAGGCAAGTATTGCTCGTTTATGCCAAATATCAAACACCCTTAGTCCTGAATAGATAAAATTCATCAGTTTAGGCCTTTTATCAGGTAAATTTGATAGCCAAATAGAAACATTAATGGGTAATTAATTATGAAATCTATTTATCGACAAACAATACTAATAGTCCTGGACGCTGTTCTGGTAAACCTGGCGGTATACGTTACGTTGCTGTTTCGCTTTGATGCGCAGATACCAAGCAATTATATTAATGCGTATCTAAGTCTTATTCCGCTTATCACCGGTGTGTGCCTGGCATTTTTTTACGCCTTAAAACTCTATCACCGTATCTGGGTCTATGCCAGTCTGGATGAAATGCTGGCCATAGTAAGAGCTGCCAGCTTAAGCGTGGTAGCCATTGTAACCATCATTTATATGTTCAAGCTCCCTTATTTGCCGCGCAGCATATACTTTGGTATGTGGTTTTTTATTAACGCTTTTATTGGCATCTCGCGGGTATCTTGGCGCCTTCTCCATGAAACTATGAACCACCGTCGGGGAGAAAAATATCGCAACGTCCTCATTGTAGGGGCAGGCGATGCCGGGGCTATGCTGGTTAGAGAACTGCAAAACAACCCCATTCTGGGTTTAAAAGCGGTAGCTATGGTGGACGACGATCCTTCCAAACACAAAGCTATTCTATTCGGAGTACCTGTACTCGGCTCTCGTAAAAGAATTCCTTACTTGGTAAAAGATCTCGAAATAAATGAGATTATTATTGCCATGCCTTCCGTAACCGGGGAGACCGTTCGAGATATACTAAACATTTGCCGGCAGACCTCTGCCCGGATTCGAATACTGCCTGGAATCTATGCCAGTGCCTGTAGAAACCTGGTACAAAATCTGCGTAACGTACAAATGGAAGATTTGCTCCGGCGTGAGCCGGTCAATACCAATATAGAGGAAATAGCCAGTTATATAGAAGGCAAAAGCGTTTTGGTAACCGGTGCCGGCGGTTCTATTGGTTCTGAACTATGCCGCCAGCTCTATAATCTATCACCATCCAAACTTATCATGGTAGATAACTGCGAAAATAACCTTTTTGATATAGAACAGGAATTATCGCGCTATCCCGGTGCTGTTCCTGTCTACCCTCAATTAGTGGATATACGCGAACGTAACAAACTGGATCGATGCTTTGACCATTACCACCCTCAGGTAGTCTTTCACGCCGCTGCCTATAAACATGTACCTATGATGGAACGGCACCCGGACGAAGCCATCAGCAATAACGTTATTGGTACCCGCAACATGGCTGAACTTTCTGACTGCTATGGAGTGGAAACATTCATAATGGTATCCACCGACAAAGCAGTAAACCCCACCAGCGTAATGGGAGCCAGCAAACGCCTGGCCGAACTGGTAGTTAGAAATATCAGCCGTACCAGTAATACCTGCTTCGCCGCAGTGCGTTTCGGTAATGTTCTCGGAAGCCGAGGCAGTGTAGTACCTACATTCATAAAACAAATAGAATCTGGTGGACCGGTAACGGTTACCCATCCCGATATGCAGCGCTACTTCATGACCATCCCTGAAGCAGTTCAGTTAATTATCCAGGCCGGTACCTTGGCCGAGGGCGGCGAAATCTTTGTCCTTGATATGGGGGAAATGGTAAAAATAGATGATTTGGCCCGCGACCTTATCCGCTTGGCCGGCTACGAACCCGATAAGGACATTAAGATTGTCTATACCGGCATCCGCCCTGGTGAAAAACTTTATGAAGAACTCTTCACTGATCGTGAAAACATGGCCGCCACCAAACACGAACGCATCTTCATTTCCAAAAAAGAAATGGACGATACCTATTCAAATATCAGCAAAACTATAATGACGTTTGCCAAAACCGGACTTCATAACCGGGCAGAGGTATTGGAACTAATAATGAAGCTATTGCCGGAATACCAACCGAACAGGAAACGAGAGAAAAAACTAGCCAACGCCAATTGAAACGTAATAACAATAAATGAAGGGGTCAGGTTCAGTCAGAAAAGAGTCAGAAACAGTTAGGTTCAAAAGATTAAATTTACCTTATTGAAGGAGTTGCAAAAATGACCATCAAAGACGAATTAATTACAAAAATCGAACAAAAGTCAGCCCTCGTAGGAGTAGTAGGCCTCGGCTACGTAGGGCTCCCCTTTGCTGTAGAAAAAGGCAAAGTTGGCTACAAGGTCCTTGGTATCGACCAAAACCCCGCCCGGGCAGGCAAAATAAACAAAGGCATCAACTTTATTCAGGATGTAGATGATGAAGAACTTCGTCTCCTGGTTGAGAAAGGCCTGCTTTCTGCGGAGACCGATTTTACTCGTGTCCCCGAAATGGACGTCATAGTAATAGCAGTCCCTACCCCATTAACCAAAAACCTCACTCCTGATCTCCAGTACGTGGAAGCAGTAACCCGTTCCATTGCTCCATACTTAAGGCGTGGTCAGCTGGTTACCTTGGAATCTACCACCTATCCTGGTACCACCGAAGAAGTTATGTTACCTATATTAGAAACCTCTGGCTTAAAAATTGAAGAAGATTTCTTCCTGGCCCATTCCCCGGAAAGGGTGGACCCCGGCAACCAGCGCTATACCACCAAAAATACCAATAAGGTCGTAGGCGGTGTAGGTCCCGAATCTCTTGAGACAGCTATGACCTTCTACAGCCAGACTATAGAACACGTCGTTGCAGTATCCTGTGCCAGAGCTGCAGAACTTACCAAAGTATTCGAAAATACTTTCCGGGCTGTAAACATAGCCCTGGTTAACGAACTAACCTTGCTTTGTGATCGTATGGGCCTGAATGTATGGGAAGTTCTTGATGCTTCCTTCACCAAACCTTTTGGTATCATGCCCTTTTACCCTGGTCCCGGCGTAGGCGGCCACTGCATACCCTTGGACCCCCACTATCTGGAGTGGAAAGCTAGAGAATTGAATTTTAACACCCATTTCATAGCTCTGGCCGGTGAAATAAACCGAAAAATGCCCGAATATGTCCGCGATAAAACCCTTCGCATTCTTAACCATGCTGGCATAGCTTCTGCTAATGCCCGGGTCCTAGTAATGGGTATCGCTTATAAAAAAGACATCGACGATGAACGGGAATCCCCCGCCATTGATATTATCAAACTACTCCAAAAAGAAGGAATAGAGGTCCTCTACCACGACCCCTGCATCCCGGTATGCAACAGCCACGGCCTGACCATGGATTCCGTTCCTCTAACCGAACTCAATGTCCATAAAGCCGATCTTGTCCTAATCGCTACCGAACACAGCAACATCGACTACCAGTGGCTGGTGGACCACAGCCAACGTGTTTTCGATACACGCAATGCAACTAAAAAAGTTAAAACAGGAAGAGAAAAGGTCACTTTATTATGATAGATTATTATGTTCATGAATCCAGTTACATTGATGACGAAGTTCAAATAGGCCCCGGTACAAGGATATGGCATTTTTGTCATATCATGCAGAACAGTAAAGTCGGAGCTAACTGCAACATCGGCCAAAACGTAGTAATATCAACGAATGTAATTCTAGGAGATGGAGTAAAAGTCCAGAACAATATATCCATCTACTCCGGGGTAATCTGTGAAGACGACGTATTCTTAGGCCCGTCCATGGTCTTTACCAATGTGATTAATCCCAGGGCTTTCATAGAACGAAAAAGCGAATTTAAACAAACTATGGTCAAAAAAGGCGCCAGCATAGGTGCCAATGCTACTGTAGTGTGCGGCTGTACCATAGGCAAATATGCTTTCGTTGGGGCCGGTTCAGTAGTTAGCAAAGATATCCCTGACTATGCCTTAGCTTACGGCAACCCTGCCCGCATCCGCGGCTGGGTTTGCCAATGCGGAGAAAAATTACAGTTTAAAGCTGATACTGCAAAATGTAAAGAATGTGGATTAGAATATATAAAGGTAAGCGAAAATGAAGTAAGGTGTACAAAACAATGAATATACCAATGTTAAATTTGGTTGGACAATATCAAAGCCTAAAACCAGAAATAGATGCTGCTATTTCGGAAGTTATGAATAGTGGTGCTTATATCAATGGCTCTCAGGTAAAAGAATTCGAAGCCGACATGGAACAATTCCTAAACGTCAAACATGCAATAGGAGTAGCCTCCGGATCCGATGCACTGGTCTTATCCCTGCATGCCATGGGAATAGGAAAGGGTGACAAAGTAATAGTCCCGACATTTACATTCTTCGCCACCGCCGGAGCAGTAACCCGTATGGGTGCAACCCCGGTATTTGCTGACATCGACCCTGAAACCTATAATATTGACTTAAACCAGGTCGAAGACCTGCTAAAAAAAGATAAAAATATAAAAGCTATAATTCCCGTCCACCTTTTCGGTCTTCCCGTAGACATGAGAAAATTATTGGCTTTAGCCAATAAATATAACCTAATAGTAATAGAGGATGCCTGTCAGGCAATCAACGCTGATATATATTATAAAGATGAAAAAGAAAAAGTCAGAAAGAAATCAGAAAAAAGTCAGGTTCTAAAAAAAGCCGGTACTCTCGGGAACACTGGCTGTTTTTCCTTTTTCCCCTCCAAAAACCTTGGCTGCTTCGGCGACGGAGGCATGATAGTCACCAACGATGATCAACTGGCCGAAAAAATCAGAATTTTGAGAGCCCACGGCTCCAACCCAAAATACTATCATAAAGTAGTAGGCTACAACAGCCGCCTCGACACCATCCAGGCAGCTATCCTGAATGTAAAGCTAAAATACCTGAACGGCTGGACCCAAAAACGAAAAGCAGTAGCCCAAAAATACAACGAAATATTCGAGATCGCAGGTCTCACCCAAATAGTAAAATTCCCTAAAGCGGCCAAAGGCCACGTCTTCCACCAATACGTAATAGAGATAGATAACAGGGACCAGCTGGCAAGCTACCTAAAACAAGAAGGAATAGCTACAGCTATCTACTACCCATTACCCTTACACCTGCAAGAGTGCTTCAGCACGTTGGGTTACCAGGAAGGCGATCTGCCTGCAGCCGAACAGGCTGCCAAAAAAGTACTAGCCCTCCCCATAGATCCAGAACTAACAACAGATGAGATAACTTATATAGTAAATACCATAAAAGATTATATAAAATAGTCAATGGAAGTCAGAAAGAGTCAGGTTCAAAATGGAGGAATAATATATCATGATTAACATAGGCCTAATAGGATGCGGTCGCATATCAAAAAACCATTTCGAAGCCATAGCAGCTCAACCCGATGCCCGATGCATTGCCTGTTGCGACATCATCGAAGAACGTGCCCGCGAAGCCGCCCAAAAATACAATATCCCGAACTGGACTGCTAACTATGAAGAGATGCTTAACGACCCTGATATAGACCTAGTTTCTATCTGCACCCCCTCAGGTTTGCATCCGGTTCATGGCATCCAAGCTGCCAAGGTAGGTAAGCATATCCTAACCGAAAAACCCATGGCCTGCAGATTGGCAGAAGCGGATGAACTAATAAAAGCCTGTGATGAAGCAAAAATAAAACTTTTCGTCGTATTACAAAACCGACTAAATCCGGCTATCCAACTAGTAAGACGAGCCTTCGGCGAAGGCCGATTTGGGAAAATTTACATGATAACCTCGAACGTTTTTTGGACTCGCCCGCAGAATTACTACGATATGGCGTCTTGGCGCGGCACTTGGAAACTGGATGGTGGTGCATTTATGAACCAGGCGTGCCACTATGTAGACATGGTCCAATGGTTTGGAGGACCGATAGAGGAGGTAAAGTCAATCACTGCTACATTAGCACGTAACATAGAAGCCGAAGACACCGGCTCAGCCATCATCCGTTTTCAGAATGGAGCTATAGGGTGCGTAAACGTAACTATGTTAACCTATCCCAAAAACCTCGAAGGTTCCATAACCATTCTTGGTGAAAAAGGTACTGTAAGGGTTGGCGGTATAGCTATGAATAAAATTGAACATTGGGAATTTGATAGTAATTGTAATCATGATAGAGATGTTCTTGGAACAAGTGCTAATCCTAGTTCGGTATACGGGTTTGGACACACAGCCTTGTATAGAAACATAGTGCAGAACCTAAAAAGTGATTTACCGAATAATAATTCGTTCAAATATACTAACGGTATAGAGGCGAGAAAATCTTTGGAACTTTTAGAACGTATATATAATAATTCATCTAGTTGTAATAGCCTGAAGTAAACATGAAAAGGGATTACATCATCACATTTATAACAGAATTTACTATGCTTGCTATTGGACTTATCTTGTATAAATTAGCAGCATCCATGTTTGGTCAAGGAGGTTTTTCATTATATGCTTTGGTCAGACGCGACCTATCTTTTCTCCAACCATTATTAATAATGGGTTTGGGGGTAGGGATACCACGTTATATTGGGTATTATTCCAGTTTGGAGGAAACAACACATGCTGAAGACGGATATTTCTTGGGTGGTTTGTTTGTATCTATAATTTTTACGATTATATTTTGCATACTTGCTTTATTATTTACTAAATATTTTGGATTTTGGCTTTTTGGCAGCAGTTATCATAGTATAATGATAATTCCATTATGTACAATGCTTTTGGGTTCAAACATTCAATCGTTATGTTATTCGTATTTTCGCGGTAAAACAATGATGATACAAGCTAATCTTTTGCAATTTACAGCTGGCGGAGTAGTGCCTTTAATATCCTTTTTGCTCTTTGGATCGTCAATTTATTGGACTCTTATCGCAATGGGTATTTTATGGTTTGTAATTTCTGTATTATTCTGTACATATAGATTTATATCTATCAATCAATATTTAGAACTAAATGTAATTATAACGCAGACAAAAGAAGTTTTTAGTTATTCTATACGCAGAGTGCCAGGCGATTTTGCCTTAACTACTCTTCTCGCATTGCCAGTAACATTTGTAGCTCACTACTCCGGTATTACAGATGCTGGTTTCGTTGCTTTGGGAATAGCTGTTTTTGGGATGGTTGGTTCTGTTACGTCACCAGTAGGTATTATTCTATTGCCTCAGGCTAGTTGCATGATTGCAAGAGGTAATGAAACTGAGTTGAAACAACTGACAATGAAAACACTGAAATATTCAGTATTTATTGCATTATTTCTCACGTTAATATTCCAGTTAGGCTCAACAGATATCTTAAATATTTACCTGGGAAAAGGGTATGAAGGTGCGTCGAATTATATAGCTTTAATATTAATTGGATCGGTTCCCTATGCAGTATATCTTGGTTCCAGGAGTGTTTTAGATGCACTTACTATAAAAGCCGTTAACGCAAAAAATCTGATAATTTCGTTATCGTGTTTTATCTTAATATCTAGCCTTAGTTGCTCATTAAAACTGGGTGTTAATGGCATGTTAATAAGCTTCGTAATAAGTATTTATATTTTAGGAGCCTTAACATTATATCAACTTCAGAGATTTTTTAAGAATGGTTCATCGCGTTGTAATAATAGGGATTTGGTAATATAAGATGAAAAAACAAATTTTAGTTTCTAAATTATTCGTAACTATGTGCATATTTGACATTATATTAGCATTTGGTCTTATCATTAATGCTTCTGAGCTTAGTTTAATGCTATTTGTATATTTTAATATTATTCTTATCAGTTTTAAGATCAGATATAAAAGTTCTCCTGATCTTTTAGAACCATTTTTGGTGTTTATGGCAATTTACACTTGTTATTGTTGGTTTTCAGGTATATCAATGATAAATAAGCAAGTATATTCATTATCTGTTATGAGAACCTATTTCATTTGTGTTATCCTTGGCCTACTTGGCTTTGTATTGGGCTATTTAGGTGTTTTTACCTCTAAGAACAGAGTTATTTGTAAGATAACTTCAATAAAGGTACCTTATACAAATTTATTCAAAATATTTCTGGCTTTTACTATTTGCCTTGTGATTATTAACTACCATTATGTTTTTCAGTACTTTAACTTAGCCGATATAAAACCTTATACAGAGACTTCTATTAGGGGGACTAGAACTGCTTGGTCAGGGGCTTTATCATATATATCAGAAATAACATTACAGCTATTGTTGTTTACCGTCTTACTTCGGACATTTGTTAGGAGAAAATGGTCCATTTTTGCCTTGTTTTATCTTACTCTGGTTACATTAATTGCAATTAAAAGTGGTGCTAAGGGTGAAGTTATAAAGGTGATACTTATTTTGGCAATTTATATTAATTATTACAAGCGGCGATTGCCTACGTTTAAGACTTTAGCTGTATTTCTATGTTTAATTATGTTTATTACTATGTATAATCACGTCCGAAGTACATCTAGCATTGTAGAGATGATAAATCTAACTGTTATTAATGTAAAGAGTAATCCACTAAACCTAATACCTACAAACGGCGGGGAACTTGGTGGGCTATCAGAAATATTATGTGATGGAATTCAAGCAATTAATACAGGGATGATGACGTTTACCCATGGAGCTTCTTGGGTAAATGATTTATTGGTTTTCATTCCTTCATTTATGTTTAACCAAAGACCTTTGCCCATGTCAGAACAATATGTAAAAATGTTCTATCCAAGTGATTTGCTTGGGACAGGGAGAGGTTGGTTTATACTTTCCGATGGATACTGGGCGTTTGGTTACGTTGGTGTTGTTCTTATAATGTTCCTATATGGAGCATTATTGGCCATTTTTTATAGGCATTTCAAAAATAATATCAATAATGGTGCGTTTGTTTTAGTCTATTCGTTGGTATATTTGGTGTTAGTCGGATACGCTACCAGAACTGGGCTTTTTGGTACTATTAAAGCATCAATCATGATATTAGTTCCATATATCTTTCTCTTTGAAGTCTCCAGAATAAAGATAAGCAAGAAAAATTGTAAAAATTTATTTGTAGACATTGGACAAAACCCAAATGAGGTACATTAAGATGAAAATAGCCTATATTACTGCTGCCGTCCCCTGGGGGAATGGAGAAAGTTTTATTATCGATGAAATGCTGCAAATGAAATGCGAAAAATCAAAAATTGTTATTATACCACGTAATCCATCGAAGGAAATATTCCATCAGGAAGCAAGGAAATTAGTAGATAATAGTTTATGGTTACCTCTTGTGAACCTTGAAATGCTATTTATATTAATTTGTACTCTATTTACAAGACCCAAAATATTCAAATTAATATTTAAGTTGATTGTAAATTCTCGGTCTTTCTTGATATTTATAAAAAACATTGCTGTCCTACCTAAAGGAGTGTATCTGTCTAGGTATTGTAAAATGCACAATATTGAACATATTCATGCTCACTGGGGATCGACTACTGCAACTTTGGCCTATATTATTTCGGAGATGACAGATATTCCCTGGAGTTTTACCGTTCATAGATGGGATATTACGGAGAATAACATGCTTAAGACCAAGGCTGCTTCTGCAAGATTTATAAGATGTATTTCCCAGATAGGTTTGGAAGAAGTGATTAGTATTGTTGGAGAGCAATTTAAACCTAAAGTTAAATTAATACATATGGGAGTTCACATAGGCGAAATTAGGAACAAAAGTATCGTTTGGAAAGAACCAATTACTTTAGTTTGTCCTGCTAATCTTTTGCCTGTTAAAGGAGGTCAATATTTAATTGATGCTTGTAAGCAACTGGTTGAAAAAGAGATAAATAACTTTAGGTGCATTTTTATTGGGGACGGACCTATGGAAGCAGAACTTAAATCTCAGGTTAAGAATTTGGATTTGGAACCTTACGTACAATTTATTGGGCGAATATCCCATGACAAATTAATGAGAATGTATGCTAATGAAGAGGTAGATATCGTAGTTCTTCCCAGTATAAATACTGATGATGGAGAGCATGAGGGTGTTCCAGTTGCGTTGATGGAAGCAATGGCATATTCAATACCGGTTATTTCAACAAATACAGGAGGAATTCCAGAATTGTTAAATGGTGATGCTGGCTATATTGTGGAGGAGAAAAATCCGTTACAGCTAGCCTGCGCCGTACAGGCTCTTATAAATGATCCCCATCATGCCAGAAAATACAGTGAACAAGGATTTAGGCGTGTTTATAAAGATTTTAATATTGTTTTAAATACTAAATGCTTATTCAATTTAATAATGACTTCTACATTGACTGATGAAATGCCATAAAACAGAAAATTAATTTGTTAGATTATAAGGATTAGAATATGAAAATACGTTTACCACAAAAGTACATGGTCAATGGAGTCATAATCATTTTGCTGTTCCTTTGGGCAAATGAAGGCATTTTTGACTCAACCAATAGTGTTCCTGTATATAACAATGAGGCGGCAATAATAAAACAAACGGATAACCAATGGCTGATATATAACGGAAAAGTTGGCAGGGTTGTAAGGAATGAGTCCGGAAAATTAAAAACCATAAAATTAGTAAACGGTCTTATCGGGAACTCGGAAATAGTTGACTCAGAAGAATTCTGTATTGTAAATAACGGCAGGAGATTAAATAATAACAATTTTCAGGTTTCCTCAGCTTTAGTCAAGGAAGATAAAAGTGGAATCACCAATCTAATATTTGATTTATACCCGACACAAAATACTGGAATTAAAAAAATACAAGTTATTTATCGCTCCATACCTGACAAAGCATATATGTACAAACTTATAAGAGTCTATGGGAATTTGGATATCTCGGAGATAAGTATTGAAAAGTTTCATTCTCAAATGGTTGGTAGTGGAGGTGGTCAGGGTGCATGTTTAGGGCAGCCGGTGTTTTTAAATGGCATTTGGTTTATTGGCTTAGAGCATCCGGCCGGAGTAAACATATTCGAAGCTGGAAATACAACTATAAAACAGATATTGAGCAACCAAAATAAAAATTCACAGTTCGTTCAAACCTGTTCATCTGTTTTGGGGACTGGCTTAAATGGACAGATAAAGGATGGATTTAATGATTACCTAAACCAGATTAGATGCAGTAAACCACGACCCTACGTATTATATAACACATGGTTTGATTTAGGTGAAAATATGGATAATAAAGCTGTTAGTGAACGTATTAAATCTTTTCAACAAAATTTACGTGTAACTCCCTTATCAGCTTTTGTCTTAGATAATGGCTGGCAGAATCCTAATTCTATCTACGATATAAACTATGATAAATTTCCGGACGGATTTAAAGATATAAATTCTGAATTGCGTAAAAGCAAGACAGTACTTGGATTATGGATGCCATTAAGTGGAGCACGTGCCTTGAATACTGAATGGGGAGAACCTATGGGTTATAAAGTGTCTTCCAAGCAGTATGCTGGAGTAAGTTACTATTGCCTGAATGATGATAAGTATTATGAAGCTATAAAAAAGAAAATACAATATTATATTGAAAAAATGAATGTCCGCTATTTTAAATTGGATTGGAACATTATAATTAATGACCCCCAGAGTGGAGCTCCACAAGATCAAATAAATTCATTGATAAGATTGCTATTAGAGATGAAACGGATTTCACCAGATGTCTTTATTAGTTTGACTTCATTTTATCCTTTCCCGGAGCCGTTGCCTAATACTGCTTGGTTGAGTCCGTGGTGGTTGATGTATGTTGACACTGTATGGAGCGGAGGATATGATACGGGTTATGTTAATTCTTATCAATTATCTTTACGGGATCAGGCAATTACTTATCGCGATGGGATTATTTATAGTGACTTTAGTAAAAAAGGAATTAGTTTTCCAATCAACAGTATAATGACACATGGATTCGTTGATGGCACTTTAAATAGAATTGGGGGAAATAATGAATCAGATAATAACTGGACAAAAGGTATTATTATGGAGTTTGGTAGAGGAACTCAGATGCAGGAACTCTATATTACACCCGGTTTATTGACCTCCAGCAAATGGTCGATTTTAAATAAATGGATAATCTGGTGGCAGTCGAATTTTCCAATCTTAATAACATCGAAAATGATTGGCGGAGATCCCGTAAAGGGAGAAATTTATGGATATTGCTCATTTATCAACGGCAAGGGTGGTTTTTTAGTAATTAGAAATCCTTCTTCAAAAACCAAAGTAATAAATATTATATTTAACTCGAATATCGGGTATAACGACGAGGAGGCTGATTATTCCTTATCAGAAATATATCCTTGTTCAAAAGAATTATTAATAACAGTTACAAAGGGGGTAAACCTTAGTTTTGTTCTTAATGGTGGAGAAGTTAAGCTGATACAAATTAAACCTGCTAAACAGAGCGCTTAGTACAAACTCGAACAAAATGATAAAGGTATACTTACTGCATTAAAAAGGAACCCAATTTCGTTCCAAACCGCTGTTTATCCGGTTTTCCTAATAAAGAGGAAGCCTATAAATTTTAAAAATGTCATTGAAAGGTGCAAAATTATGAAAATCTTGATTACAGGAGGTGCCGGCTTCATAGGGTCTCATATTGTTGATCGGTTGATTAATACGGGCTATGAAGTCTATGTTTTAGATAATTTAAGTACAGGTAAATACGATAATGTAAATCCGAAAGCTATTTTTTATGAAATGGATGTTTGTGATTCGAAGTTAGAAAGTATATTCCAAGAACAGTCGTTTGATTATGTTATTCATCAAGCTGCTCAGATTGATGTTAGATACTCGGTGGCTAACCCTCATATTGATGCTCGAACTAATATTATGGGAATATTAAATATACTTCAGAACTGTGATAAAACTGGTGTTAAAGGAATAATATTTGCATCATCAGGTGGAGCTATATACGGCGAACCTAAGGAATTGCCAGTAGTAGAAACCTATCCTAAAGGACCGTTGTCCCCATATGGAGTCAGTAAGCTCACTTCCGAATATTATCTATATTACTATGCCCGGGTATTGGGCCTTCCATATTTTGTATTGCGTTATGCTAATGTATTTGGACCCAGGCAGAACCCTAATAGTGAGGCCGGAGTTGTAGCGATATTTGGACATAAAATGCTTCAAGGAGAAATCCCCATAATTTTTGGCGATGGCGAGCAATTACGTGATTATGTTTACGTCGATGATGTTGCACGAGCAAATTTGCTGGCCTTAGAAGCTTTATCAAGGGAAGGAAGGAAGCTAATCTTTGAACGGGCGGGCACTCTCGATGATCATGCTTTTAATATTAGTACTGGGAAGGGAACATCAGTCAATGAACTTTTTATCAAAATAAAGGGAATCACTGGTTTTAATAAGGAGGCGAAACATGGTCCCGAACGTCAAGGTGAATTAAGAAGAATATTTTTAGATTTTAACAAAGCAAAGAAGTATTTTAAATGGACACAGGAGACTAATTTGGGAGATGGTCTAAGAATTACTATGCAATATTTAAGAAACCCTTATTTTAATTAAAGCCAAATACATTTTAAGGAGATATTTTAATGAATATTTGGCTGATAACTGTAGGAGAACCTCTGCCGATTGATATTGGGAATCAAAGATTATATCGTACGGGTATTTTGGCAAAAATGCTTGGAGAGAATGGGCATAACGTAACATGGTGGACGTCAAGCGTTAATCATATGACAAAAAAACAGAGGTCTTCGAAGAACACTGGTACTAATCTGAATGATAAGTACCAGATTAAAATAATTTACTCGATTATCTATAAAAAGAATATATCTTTATCAAGAATAATCAATCATTATTTAACAGCCAAGAAGTTTGCCAAATGGGCATCGCAGGAACAAACGCCGGATATTATTTTATGTTCGTTTCCCACTTTGTCGTTAAGTGCCGAAGCGGTTAGGTTTGGAAAATTAAAAAACATACCGGTTGTTTTGGATATACGTGATTTATGGCCGGATATATTTGTAGGCTTGGTACCCGTGTGGGCAAAAAAATGGGCCAGACTTGTACTTAACCCTGCATTCAGATTTTCTCGTTTGGCATGTAAAAATGCAAACGCCATTTTCGGTATTACACCTGCTTTTGTTGATTGGGGTATAAGCAGGGGCGAAAGGCAGAAGTGTGCATTAGATAGAGATTTTCCGCTTGCATATAGCGACACAACTCCTGGTCAAGATTCAAAACAGGAAGCTAAAGCATTTTGGTTCCAAAAAGGGTTAAGAAGTGACAATAGCGATTTTAATGTTTGTTTTTTTGGTACTATAGGGCAACAGTTTGAGTTGGGAACAGTAATAAAAGCAGCCAAAATTGTTCAGTCACATAACAAACATATCAAGTTTATTTTATGTGGAACTGGGGACAAATTAGCATTTTATGAAAATATGGCAAGTGATTGTTTTAATATTGTTTTTCCTGGATGGGTCCAATCTCACCATATTTGGACACTGATGAGGTTATCATGTATTGGACTTGCACCGTATCATAGTTCAGAGGATTTTATGAAATCACTTCCGAATAAATCATTGGAATATTTATCTGCCGGGTTACCTATCGTTTCCAGCCTTAAAGGTACCTTACAGGAATTATTGGAAGATAATAATTGCGGTATTACCTATGAAAATGGAAATGAGGAACAACTTGCCGAAATATTATTTAGCTTGTATGAAAAACCGGAAATACTTAGAACTATGTCTGAAAATGCCTTTGCCTTATATCAAGAAAGATTCGTAGCCGAAAAGGTATACAGCGATATGATAGATCATTTAGAGTTAATTTGTAAGGAGTATAAAAGAAGTGGTGGTAAATAAATGGTAGAATTTGCATCTGTAACTGAAATAGCTGGGGATGAGGTAAGTCAAGAGCAGGTTCAGAGGATTTGTAACCGTTATTACTGGGCAGGCCAGTACTGCAATGATAAAGATGTACTGGAGGTTGCGTGTGGAACCGGACAGGGATTAGGCTATTTGAGCAGTCTGGCAACGAGTCTGATAGCTGGGGATTATGATAATAGTATTTTTGAGATGGCTCGTAAGCACTATGCCCAACGGGTAGACTTAAGGCAATTTGATGCGCAGGATATGCCTTTTGATGATAAATGTTTCGATGTGATAATCCTTTTTGAAGCCATATACTATTTGCCTAAGGCAGAGAAATTTGTATCAGAATGCCATCGGATTTTAAGGCCAGGAGGTAAAGTGCTAATAGCAACAGCTAACAAGGATCTGTATGATTTTAATCCCAGTCCTTATACATACAAATATTATGGTACGGTTGAACTGAATAGACTTTTTACGGACAGGGGCTTTTCTGTGGAGTTATTTGGCGATACCCCGGTTGATCAAATATCTATAAGGCAAAAGATCCTTCGACCTGTAAAAAAAATCGCTAGTTCTCTACATTTGATACCAGGTTCCATGAAGGCAAAGAAACGTTTAAAAAAAATAATGTTTGGTGAATTAATTAAAATGCCTGCCGAAATTTATGAAGGTATGGTTGAATATAAAATACCAACAGCCATATCTCACCTTCATCCAGACATTAAACATAAGGTTATTTATTGTGCTGCAACATTAGCTGATTAACGGTTTATTAATAGATAAGAGGGAAGGAGAACGAAGCAATGAAGCGTACCATGGACGTTGCTCTTTCATTATTTGGCTTAATTATACTGAGTCCTATGTTGATAATTCTTTCGCTTGCTATAAAAATCGAATCCCCTGGCCCGGTTTTTTATCGGGGGGTCAGGGTTGGACGAAACGGTAATCCTTTCAGAATTTTCAAATTCCGCAGTATGGTAGAAAACGCAGACAAGCTGGGAGTTGACTCCACCAGTAGCAACGATATGCGGGTTACCCGGATAGGTTACATTATACGTAAGTTTAAACTGGATGAGTTTTCGCAGCTTATCAATGTGTTAATGGGTGATATGAGCCTGGTTGGGCCTCGCCCGGAAGTACAAAAATTTGTAAATATGTATACTGAAGAAGAAAAACAAATACTTACTGTGCGACCGGGTATTACCGACTGGGCTTCGATAAAGTTCCATAATGAGGGAGAGATTCTTGAGGCATCTGGCATTAAAGATGCGGATGAGGCTTATGCGTTACTTATTAGGCCTGAAAAACTGAGACTTCAATTGCAATATGTTAAAGAACATAACATATGGATGGACTGTAAGATTATAATTGTAACCGTTCTAACGGTGTTTTCAACGAGAATAACAGGACAGTATATGGTGACACCGGTATTAGAAATGGCTGCTACTGATGATTCGACTGCAAATTGTAGTGAAACAAAATAGGGGAAATGAGGAGATATAAAAATGAAGGTGCGGTTTGTAAATCCAGGAAAACTCTATTTGCAACTCAAAGATGAACTGGATCAGGCTTATTTTGAAGTAATGACCAAAGGCGATTTGATTGACCGGGGACAATTAAAATCATTTGAACAGAACCTGGCTAATTTTGTAGGAACCAAATATGCAGTAGGGCTTAATAGCGGGTATGATGCACTGCATATGTCCTTGAGGGCTGCTGGTATCGGCCCTGGAGATGAAATTATCGTTCCTGCGCATACTTTCGTAGCCAGTTGTTCGGCTATAGTAAATGTGGGCGCTACACCGATGCTGGTAGATGTTACAAAAGATTTTAATATTGATGTTGATAAAATTGAAGAAGTTATAACTGCTAAGACCAAGGGCATTATGCCGGTGCATCTTAGTGGATACATGGCAGATATGCCGCGTATTATGGAAATAGCGGACAAATACAATCTTATAGTTGTGGAAGATGCTTGCCAAAGCCTGGGCAGCAGCATTGATGGCAAAATAGCTGGTTCTTGGGGGTTAACCGGTTGCTGGAGTTTTTACCCCTTTAAGATATTAGGGGGTTACGGTGATGGCGGTGCTATTACCACTAACGATCCGGATGTAGCACTTTTTGCCACCCGGATGAGGTACAACGGCGAGGATCGGGAAACGGGTGAGTATTATGGACATGGTTTTACCTGCCTTTTGGACAACCTGCAGGCTGCTTTTTTGGATGTAAAGCTTAAACATTTGCCGGAATGGATAGAACGCAGAAAATATATTGCGGAGCGTTACAGAAAAGAGCTATCCGATATTGAAGATTTATTACTGCCGCATTACGATAAACCGGGGTTTGATCACATTTACCAAAACTATACACTGAGGTCCAAACAAGGCAATCAATTCTCAGATTACCTAAGAAGTAATGGAATTGAGGTCTTGACTCAATTTCGGAAACCTTATTATAAACATGAAGCACTTAAATTAGTTGATAGAGGATTCCCTGAAACTGAAGCAATAAGCAGAGAGGTTTGTTCATTGCCCATGTGTGCGGAACTTGAGGAATCGGAAATTGATTATATCATAAAGACGGTTCGGGCATTCTACGGCAAATAGTCATCATTTGGGTGGAGGTAGAAATGAAGCAACTATCAAGAATTACAGAGACGTTTTCTGAATCGGTTATCCGAGAAATGACGAGGATATGCGATGCAGCCGGGGGGTATAATCTCTCACAGGGTTTTCCCGATTTTGAAAGCCCTTTGGAAATAAAGGAAGCAGCTGTCAGAGCTATTCAGGATGAATGGAACCAATATCCGGTTACATACGGTGAACCTGAATTACGAGAAGCAATTTCTGTTAAGGCTTTAAATTATAATCATATTAAATGTGATCCGGAAGATGAGATAACTGTAACCTGCGGAGCAACGGAGGCAATGATTGCTAGTCTTAAGGCCATAATTAATCCCGGTGACGAGATTATTGTTTTTGAGCCTTTTTATGAGAATTATGGTCCGGATGGCATTTTGTCCGGTGCTACTCCCAGGTATGTTACATTGTATCCTCCCGAGTGGAAATATTCTTATGATGAACTAGCAACGGTTTTTAATGAAAAAACTAAAGCCATAATCATAAACACACCTAACAACCCTACCGGCAAGGTTTTTTCCCGTCATGAGCTGGAAGAGATTGCCCAGCTTTGTCTGAAATGGGATGTATATGCTATTACCGATGAGATTTATGAACATATTTTATATGACGAGAATAAACATATTTCTATCGCTTCTATTAAAGGTATGGAGGATCGAACTATCACCATAAATTCAATATCCAAAACTTATTCTGTTACTGGATGGAGAGTGGGATGGGCCATAGCTGAACGTAATCTAACAGAACGAATAAGAAAGGTGCATGATTTTCTTACAGTAGGAGCACCTACCCCATTTCAGCATGCCGCCGTAGTGGGCTTAAACTTCTCTCAGGATTACTATGATCGTCTTCAAAACCACTATTTGCAGACTAGAGAATTTCTTTTCAATGTATTGATTAAAGTAGGATTTAAAGCTTTTCTGCCTCATGGAGCTTACTATATTATTGCCGATACTAGTGATTTGAAAACAAAGTTAGGGGCTAGAGATGATTTTGATTTTAGTCGCAAATTAATAGAGTTAACTGGTGTAGCAACTGTACCGGGGTCGTCCTTTTATTCCAAAGCAGGCTTGGGATTAAATCAAGTTCGTTTTTGCTTTTGTAAGAAATGGGATACGCTTTATGCAGTTCAGAAATCTTTACAGAGAGAATTGGGGTGATAAAGTGACAGAAAAAATATCTCTTCCTGACATTAATTTTAAAGTTGTTGAAATAGATAAATGTATAATGAAAGCTTTATTAGTAACAATGATGCGCATTAGGGAGTTTGAGGAAAAGGTTGCCGAACTCGTACAGGAGAAAAAAGTCATAACACCTTGTCATCTTTATACAGGGCAAGAGGCAATAGCTACTGGGATCTGCGCTGCACTTAATAAAGATGATTATGTTTTTGGCAATCATCGTTCTCACGGACACTATATAGCCAAGGGGGGAGACTTGCGTGCTGCCATGGCGGAGATTCATGGCAGGAGTACAGGGTGTTCTCATGGAAGAGGCGGCTCTATGCATCTATGTTCTCCTGAACAGGGGATCATGGGTACTTCATCGATTGTTGGTGGATATATGGCGATTGGAGTTGGGGCAGCCCTGGCGGAATCAATTCGTGGAACCCGACGAATAAGCGTTGTATTTCATGGTGATGGGGTTCCTGAGGAGGGAATCTGGCATGAGGCTGCCAATCTGGCGGGTTTGAAACATTTACCTGTTATTTTTGTTTGCGAGCACAATCAATATTGTACACATATGTCTATCAGCAAACGTAGGGTTTACGATAATTTGTCTGATATGGCCGCAGCACACGGATTTAAGACCCAGATTGTAGATGGCAATAATGTTCTGGATGTGTTTTATGCAGCTCGGAATGCTGTAGAAAAGACCCGAAATGGTTTGGGCCCCGTTTTTCTTGAATGTAAGACCTATCGTTGGAGAGGACATGTAGGTCCCAATTATGATGTTGATCTTGGTTTGCGCAGCGAAGAAGAAGTAAAGGCTTGGATGAACCGTTGTCCAGTAAAACACTATGCTCATTTTCTTATAGAGCAAGGTGTTATTTCCTCAGCAGAATATAATGTATTTAAACAAAATGTAAAAAATGAGATAGATGAAGCGGTCTCTTTTGCTGAAAATAGTCCATATCCTGCACCGGAAGAACTTTCCACGAATGTATTCAAGGAGGCAGCATTATGTCAATAAAATCATATGCAAAAGCTATTAATGAGGCACATGAACAATTGCTGAAAACCGATAAAAGAGTCTTTGTAATCGGGCAGGGAGTCGAAAGTCCTTGGTGTGTAGGTACGACTACGCTGGGGTTGGTAAGTAAGTTTGGCCCCGAACGGGTAATTGATGTTCCGATATCTGAAGCAGGGGTGACAGGGTCAGCTATAGGTGCGGCAATGGCGGGTATGCGCCCAATAGTGTTTCATCCAAGAATGGATTTTATGTATCTTGCGATGGATCAAATCATTAATCATGCGGCCAATTGGTACTATATGTTTGATGGACAGATAAATGTACCAGTAACCATAAGGGGCATAGTGAATAGAGGAAACGAGCAGGCAGCGCAACACTCTCAGAGTCCATTTGCCATATATGCACATATTCCGGGCTTAAAGGTGGTCTGTCCAGCTTCACCGTATGATGCTAAAGGATTGCTTATTGCTGCGGTAAAAGATGATAATCCCGTTTTGTATACTGATGATAGATGGCTTTATGGTTTGAAAGAGGAGGTGCCGGATGAACTATATGAAGTCCCTATCGGTAAGGGAAAACTTTGCAAAGAAGGCCAGGATGTTACAGTAGTGGCTATTTCCTATTTAGTCAATGAGGCTATGGAAGCTGCAGCTATTGTGGAAAGGCAAGGAATTAATGCTGAAGTGATTGATCCGCGGACACTGAAGCCACTTGATGAAGACCTAATTCTCGATTCAGTAAGTAAAACAGGGAGATTGATCATTGCAGACCCGGACTGGCCCGTTTGCAGTTGTTCTGAACATATAGCTAATTTGGTTTATCAAAGACTGTTTAATAAGCTGACATGTCCTATAAAGTTAATAAACTTTCCCAATGCTCCCGTGCCAGCGAGTACATCTCTAGAAAAGGCCTATTTCCCTAATAGAACAGATATAATTGATTCAATTCTGGAAATGATGCTGATACGATCTTTCGCCAGGGAATAATTATGGGCAAGAAAAAGCACGTAATATTAGGAACAGTTTTCCTATCGCTGGTGCTTCTATCCATATTTCTCTATCATGCCGGCAACATTCTCGTCGAAGAACAAAAACCAGTTCGGTCAGACTTAATAGTAGTCCTCATGGGCAGCGGGCCGGATCGGATGCTTTATGCAGTGGATTTATATAAAAAAGATTATGCTGGGAAGATATTAATGGTAGAAAACTGGCAACCTGGTTATGAGCGTTTGAAAGCTCTGAATGTATCGATTCCCAGGGATGCAGAGATAGCAGCTATGGTAGGGGAGCAGTTAGGGGTTCCGAAAGAGGCTTTTATTATCCTGCCGGGAGATGCACAGTCTACCCAGGATGAAGCCGCGATAATTAAGGATTACTTGCAGAAGAATCGCAAAATTAACAGCCTTCTTCTGGTTACGTCCAAATTTCATTCTGCCCGTGCGGCGGATATTTTCCGCTGGGAAATGGCAGGTTTGGACCAAAAGGTAAAAATAACATCGTGTCCTACTCCATATGATAATTTTAATCCTGAGGCCTGGTGGCGTAGTCGTGAGGACGCCAAGCAGGTGATCATGGAATATGCCAAGTGGACCAATTTTTATTTGCTGGACCGGCACCGGAATTAACGGTTGGGCGACAATTTCTCTTGCGGTTGACAATACGGACGAGCCTTTTATAATAAAAACAAGGAAATAAAGAAAAAGGTATATCTTTGCGCGTAAACACATATAATGCAAGGAGGGAGCTGTATGGAAAGGGCAACCATTAGGAGTGAAGCATATATGGAGAGAAAGATTATCAGTGTATCAATTAAACGGCAGGTAACGATTCCGCAGAAGTATTTTGAAGCCCTTGGCTTTCATAACGAGGCCGAATGCATTCTGCGGGATGATGGTATTCTGATCCGACCGGTTCGGGATATAAATAGTGGAGAATTTTCTGAACAGATACTGGCGGATTTGATTTCTCAAGGGCTTTCGGGGCAGGAACTATTGGAGCGCTTCAGGGAGCAGAGCAAAAAAGTGCGTCCCGCTGTAAAGAAACTCCTTGCGCAAGCTGATGCCATAGCCAAAAGTGATGAGGGGAAAATAGCATTGGATGAGATGTTTGGGGCGGAGGAGCAGTAGATGTATGAGCTCCGCTTTACCAAAGCAGCTGAAAGGTATTTCAAAAAGATAAAGGAACAAGGGTTGAAAACTGCATTTCAGAATGCTTTGGCTACAATCAGCAGTGATCCCTATGTCGGAGATTTTAAAACTGGGGATCTAGCAGGAATCTACGGTTATGACGTTTATTATGCCGGAACCAATTACGAAATTGCCTATCGGATCTATGAAGATGGCGATAAAATCGTAGTGGTCATTCTTGCTGGAACACGGGAAAATTTCTACAACGAACTGAAACGTTATATGAAGTAATAAATAAGCCTAAAAAACAAGCCGTTACAGCAATGTGGGCGGCCCCAACCCTGAGACCCGCTCCTAACGCCGGGGCCGTAGGACAGGCTACGAGATACGCTCTATTTTATTTGCTTGACCGGGCATCGGAACTAACGGTTGGGCGACACAGAGGAGTGTAAGGTACTCCCGGGCCAGCATAGGGCGGTAGAATGTATGAGACAGTGCTTGTGCAAAGGTATTATTTATCCTTCTAAATCTACCAGATTATCTGCCATAATTAATATATATCCGGTATTATATTTTGGATAGTACAGTACTTCTTCATGGATAAACGAATCAGTATCTGTATTTTCTATCCAGGTAAACGCTGGAATTTTACCTTTGTAGGTATTAAGATTCTTTTTAAGACAGGTACCGAAAAGTGAAGTATTAGGGATAGGACTGCCTGCAATGTCGTTTAAGCGAAAGTGTTCTTTAAATGCTGGAGAGGCTGCAAACCATTGTATTCTCCTATTATGACAGCATATAAAACATACGCTGTCATATGAACATTCTGTCATTTTTATGGCTGTAGCCGGAATTGAAGTATTATAGTTTTTCGCAACAATATATATATCCTCAAAATTAGTAATGGTACTATTTTTGCCGACTATCTTATGTGGCAGCAATAATTCTGAGGCAAATATATCTGCCTCTCGTTCTTCAGCATGGTCATTTAAAATTGTACTGGATATTATTTCATTAACATTACAGGCATATAAGGGCTCCAGATGATGTGGGATAAAATAGTGCCCTAATTCATGTGCCAAGGTAAAATTAATTCTTGTTCTTAAACTAATATTTTTATTGAGCAGTATTACTTTTTTACCTTTGTAAATTAAGGTATACGCATCACTTTTCCCTGTATCGACATATTTAATTTCAAATCCTAAAGTGGCGATAAACGATAATAGATCCAAAGGATACGCTAAGTTATATTTTTTTATAACATCATTCACCAGTATTGTAATCTGAGATTCCGTTAACGATTCTCTCACCAACAATCACTTCATTTCGGTAATGCCCAAAGGCCTCATTATTTTCTGCATAGATCGTTTATTTCTTTTTGAACATCGCATGGTAATGTATCGTTGTTTCTGGCGGCAAGGCTGAGACGGTCATCAGAAAATAATGATCTTACATCCTTTTCATGGATAATTATTTTATTGTCAAGTTCTATTAAGTGAATTTTGCCATCTCGGATTAAATCATATACTTTTTCTGTATTATGGGCTAAAAGTTCGTAGCAATTAGAGATATCAACCACCTTAGAAGCTCGGTTGATATCAATCAGAGCCCTTGTTATTTCCTGGGTTAAGATAGCAATTTTTTCATCTAAATAAAAGCTGTTGCAATTAGAACAGAAATATCGGGGGAGTGCTGTAAATTCTATTTTGGTATCGCCCCAATATCCATAAACAATTCCTCTTTGTTCTATCAGTTGGTTGTCGCACTCAAAGCATACATCAAACATTTTGTTTCCTCCTCCATTGGTTATTGGACTCCAGAATCCATTTATCGGGATCTGGATGATAGGCAGTAACACATATACCCATTGTAGGTTTGCTACTGCAACAAAAGTCAGGAGGCTTGTTATTATTGTCTCATGCATTCAGTCCTTTTCGAATGTCAGAAAATACTCCTTCCGTAGAACGGCCTTTGCCCGCCAAATAATCAGCATACCCTTTCTCCATCTCTGTGTTGAATTCTGCCTCTGTCATGGTATCAACTGATTTAATGTTAGCCGGAGCTAGTTTTAATTCAAAAGGTATCCCCTGATTAATGACTACCTGCTTCAAGAAAAGCCCTACAGCATTTGACATTGAGATTCCCAGACTGTCAAACACTTTTTCCGCCTGTTCTTTCACCTCTGGTTCAATGCGAATATAAAGATTTGATGATTTGGCCATTATATCCCTTCCCGTTCTTTTTATATTTGATAGTATCATATTCTATTGTGCGCACAAAAGCAATACGAAATATTTCGGATTTCGGCCATATCCAAATTTTTACCCTTTAGAGCCAAACCAATATCCGACCCTGGTGATAATTCCCCAAAAGGTCTATTCTTCTGAACAGATACTGGCGGATTTGATTTCTCAAGGGCTTTCGGGGCAGGAACTATTGGAGCGCTTCAGGGAGCAGAGCAAAAAAGTGCGTCCCGCTGTAAAGAAACTCCTTGCGCAAGCTGATGCCATAGCCAAAAGTGATGAGGGGAAAATAGCATTGGATGAGATGTTTGGGGCGGAGGAGCAGTAGATGTATGAGCTCCGCTTTACCAAAGCAGCTGAAAGATATTACTAATAATTTAATCTAAATTTTTTAAATTTTTGGCTATTTCGATTTGAGTTGCCAATATCTGCTGTACCTGGTTGACTTTTAACCCCGCCTGGTTGGCCAAATCAATTACTTCAGTCCACTCACCCTCATTTACTACCCAGGAATCTTTATATATGGGGTAGCTGGGGGTATACTTCCTTATTAGAGTTACCATAACTCCAACAATTCGGTAGCCATCTTTCATATGCCACTCTTTGTATTGGGGATTAGCAGGCCTTAACTTGGGGCCATTGCTGTTTCCTTCTAAAAAATACCTCAAGGCGGCTTCGGAAAACCCGGTAGGCAGGTCTGTTATTGCTACTACTATTTGGCCGGATTGAGCCATTTCCGCTTGTCTGCATATAGCCAGGTCACCATTCAATATTCCGGCTCCTATCATAGAATCCCCTGCCACCTGGAGGGCATAGTCAGCATCAAGGTCAGCGGGCAGTTCCAGGTAGTCCCGGATATTTTCCTGAGCAAGAAGGGGCAGGCCGGCACGGATCGTTCCAAGTATCGGCAGACTTACTATACTTTTCTCAAACGCGGAGGAAGTTTCATCGACAAAGTAATTTATAGGTATCCGAAAGTGTTTGGCCAATAATTTTATTGAATCTAGATTCATGCTTATTTTGTCTGACTCGTATTTAGAAATTGCTGCTTTCTTAACGTTCAAAATTTTGCCTAAATCTTCTTGAGTTAAATTATGTTCTTCACGTAATAACTTCAAACGTTCACCCAAACTTGCCAATAAAGCTCACCTCTTAAGTAATTATACAGTTCCAATTTGGAGACGTTGAGTTAGTATCTATTTTGGATACTTATTGTCGGTTTTATACTTGACAGTATCTCGACAGGAAACTAAAATGGTAGTATCCAAATAGGAAACAAGTGAGGTGATAATTACTATTTGTGAAGATATATAGGGAATCAGAGCTCTAAACAGGTTTAGATGAATGGGCAAATAATTGCAAATAAAAACAGAGGCCTGGACCATAGATGGATCTTGGCATGAGATCATTGATATACCAAATATACATATAAGATATTGGGGAAGGAGAAAGACCATGCTAAATGCATTAATTTCAGAAAGTGAAACGACAATTGACGAGTTACTGCCTGAAATCGAGAAGAAACGAGCTTTATTAGAAACTCTGGGGATGAAAAAGGGGCTCCGTGACCCGGGGGTGATATTTCTTAGTCAGCAGCTTGATAAATTATTAAACCAGTATTACTGGTTAAGTCGATTGTAACTAACATGGATAATGAAAAATCTGGACAAGGACGTTAGTCAAACTTTTTACATGAAAGTTTTTAAAGGTGATCCTAATAATCAACTTTCAGGGGTATTATTGATATCGTACCCTGCCTGAATAACTTCATATTTCTGTTCAATGATACTTTGGAAGCTCTCTGAAATAGAATTCCAATCGAGCAAATCAATCCTGAAAGGCAGTATTGATTCTTCAAATGCCTCTTCGGTTCGAAACATGGTTTTTAAATCTATCTTATTAAGGCCAATTACAACCAAATCCAAATCAGAGTATGGCTTGGAGTTTCCGTTTACCCTGGAACCAAAGGCTCTGACTTCATAATCGGGTAAATACTCTTTTAAGATGGCTTTAATAACCTGCATCTCTTTATCGGAAATATTAATCATTGTGAGCCTCGATTTGATGGAGTAGTTTTTCGGCATCGGTAACAAATATCTTTGCTATTTGGAATACCTCCTCCGCCCGGTCTTCGTTGTATGTATGCGAAGTGATATTTCTGGCTTTATGATAAATCATCCATTGATCAACATCATCAATCAGCTGATGTTCCGCAGCGATTCGATACAACTCTCTTCTTGATACGCCGTCGACATAAGTATTTCCCATTGTGTTTTCCAGCCATCTTTTCATAAATTTCCAGCAGAGTTCGTAGGTGAATTCGAAATTCTGAATAGCACCGGCCTTGATCGCATATCGGGTTATATCATCAATTCTCATGGATAATGCTTCATCATCTGCTTTTCCCAATACTGCCTGTAAGGATTTTATTGCTTTTCTTAAACTGTCCAGCTCAAGTAACATAGCTTAACCCGCCTCCGTTCAAGTTCTATAATATCACTTTACCATAATTATACAATAAAATACGCCCTGCAATAATCGCTATAACATACTTATGCGAAATATCACCCTGTTGGCTTGTATGTTACTATAATAAATATAAACCAAACTAACCCTATTACCATACCTAGACCTATCGGATACTTGGAATTACGCGACAGTTGCTTATCATAATGCCTGATTTTATCCAATTCATCACTAGCTAAATTCGGATCTTCATTATATAAGATAGGTAGCCACTGATTTATCAAAGTAACCTCTTTCAAAAACAAAGCTTTTAGAGCTACAAGTAGTGCAGCAGCGGCAAGCATGATTTTTAGTAAGAATTGATTCATTGATTCGTCCATTGGTATTTCTAGAATAACTACTGTTAAATAGAGAAAAATTACCAAAGCCAGAAGTCCTAATACAATATCATAGAAGCAATTAAACTTACGAGATAACTGCCTTTTTGATTCCATAGTTTCCTGTATCTTTTTTCCTAGACTCAATGATGAAAACTCACTTTCTTCAATGCGGTTATATGCCTGATTATAAAGTCGGTTAGTAATAATGGTATATATTACCGTAAGCAATATAACTCCTACGCCTATATGGAATAAACCGGGCAAATATATACATTTCCCTATAGCGATTTTTATTGTAGGTGAATTAATTGCTAACACAACTGCTCCAATAAGCATAAGGATCGTTCCCACAAATTTGTCAAGCTTAATACGGCTCCAAGCGTGAAAACAGCCTGTTTCCTTAATGATGCTCTCTTGTATCTTCATGTGAAAACGGGCGAAAATCATAAAGCCGGTAACTATTAATATTAATGCAAAAATATTTACCATACTATTTCCTCCTCATTCCTTACGGATTTCATCGAAACGACAGTAACCGTCCCCGCGTTTAGCATGTACTTTTCATTGAACTGGGTATTCTGATAAGGGATGGTATGGGGTTGCTTCGTATTTCACACAATACTCAGCCCAGAGCAGGTGGTCATGGAATATGCCAAGTGGGCTAATTTTTAGCTTGACCGGCACCGGAATTAACGGTTGGGAAAATATTTATTAATGGTTTAATCCAAATTCTTCAAATTTTTAGCTATTTCGATTTGAGCTGCCAATATCTGCTGTACCTGATTGACCTTTAACCCCGCCTGGTTGGCCAGGTCAATTACTTCCGTCCACTCACCCTCATTTACTACCCAGGAATCTCTATATGTGGGGTAGCTGGGGGTATACTTCCTTATTAGAGCTACCATAACTCCGGCAATTCGGTAACCATCTTTCATATGCAACTCTTTGTATTGGGGATTCGCAGGCCGTAACTCGGGGCCAGCGCTGTTTCCTTCTAAAAAATACCTCAAGGCGGCTTCGGAAAATCCAGTAGGGAGGTCTGCTATTGCTACTACTATTTGGCCGGATTGAGCCATTTCCGCTTGTCTGCATATAGCCAGGTCACCATTCAATATTCCGGCTCCTATCATGGCATCCCCTGCCACCTGGAGGGCATAATCGGCACCAAGGTCAGCGGGCAGTTCCAGGTAGTCCTGGATATTTTCCTGAGCAAGAATGGGCAGGCCGGCATGGATCGTTCCCAGCATGGGAACAGAATTCTGGTTTTGTTTTACCTGTAGAAGTTCATCAGTTGATACCTGAAAGACTTCAGCGAGTTTTTTCAGATTCATAACATCAGGAAGTGCCCTATCGGTTTCCCAATTTGCCAATGCGTCTCTTTTAACATTGATTAGTCCTGCTAACTCTTTTTGAGTTAAGTTGCTGTCTGTTCGGTAGTGCTTTATTCTGATACCTAATGTGCTCATTCTTCACGCTCCTTACCAATAGGGTAAATCTATCCGAAAATATTCTCAATAAAAGTGAAATCTATACACAAAATAGTATAATAAGTATTGTAATGTGCATTTGAATCACATATAATGTTGGTAATAACTAAAAACCAGGGACGGTGATGATAATGAATGCTGCTTTACAAAATGCCCGAAAACTTAGAGGACTCACCCAGGCCCAGATAGCGAAACTGGCAGGTATTGACAGGACGGTCTATACGCGTATTGAACGGGGGCAAAGAATTCCAACCGTGAACATAGCAATAAGAATTGCAGATATATTGCAGGTAGATGTGGAGAATATTTTTATGCCTGTTGCTGTAAATAGAAAACATAATTCAATTGGGACCTGCGGTTAGTTCATTATTGTGCTTTAAGTAAACGAAAATGATGCAGACTGAGTTGAACTTCCGTAAGTATAGGCTGTTGCGGGAAGGAGAAATATCATGTTAAATGCATTAATTTCAGAAGATGAATTGACAATTAATGAGTTACTGCCTGAAATCGAGCAGAAACGCGCTTTATTAGAAACTCTGGGGATGAAAAAAGGACTCGGGGATCCGGGGGTAATATTTCTTAGTCAGCAGCTTGATAAACTATTAAACCAGTATTACTGGTTAAGTCGGTTATAACTAGAGAGTTTTGCATGATTCCCCAAACCCTATTTGTCATTCTGAGCCTCAGCGAAGAATCTTAAGATCCTTCGGCTTTGCCTCAGGATGACATTGCTTAATCATAGGAAAAAGTTAATTATACAAAACTCTCACTAACTTGAAAATGAAGAATCCGGACTGATGTCGGGTCCGTAGGGCAGTTTAAGGGAAAGGGCATGTCTCGCGCTTGCTGTGGAAAGAATCGATGATCAATACCATAACATAGAATGACATTGTCACGGGGCTTGCTTGGGGTTGTTGGGTGGGGTAAAAGTATTAGTTTGATTATCACTGCCGGGGGGCCGGGGCCGTTCTCATAAGCGAATTTTAACTATATTTGTTATAATTACCTTATATATTTGCGAAAAGGGGCGATTTATTTTGAGCAAAGCTAAGGTAATTAGTATGATGAATTGGAAGGGCGGAGTTGGGAAAACGACTATTACCCACCATTTGGGGACCGGGTTGCATATGCTCAGCCAGGAGGAGCGGGTCAAATACCTGCACTCTGAGAAAACGCCCCGGATTTTATTTGTAGATAATGATGCTCAATGCAATCTGTCTATTTCTTGTTTGCATGTAGAAAAATATGAGGATCTGGTCTATAAATATCACTATAAGACCATTCACGATTTATATAAATTGTTCATATGTAATGAAGCTCCGGCGGTGGATGTGCATGATTATATTTTAAAAAACCAGGTGCGTATGGATGCGAAGAAGATATTTATGGGGATGGATTTGCTGCCGGCACATCAGGAAATGGCCTATCTGGACCTTAATATTGCCATGAATAACCGGGCCAATTTCGAAAGCGGACTTATGAGTAAGGAAATCTATAAATATCAGTACCTGGATCATATCCTGGAGCCATTGTGGGGCGAATATGATTTCATTTTCATAGACTGTCCTCCCAACCTTGGTTATACTACCATGAATGCGCTGTATGCGAGCGAATATTGTTTGATACCTACCGGACTCGATCATTTATCTTCCTATGGGATTGCATCGCTTCTGAAGGAGGTTGACCGCCTGAATACGGAATTTGCGACGGCGGTACCGAACCATCCTATGATTGAGGTGGTAGGGATCGTGGCCAACAATGTGGATGAAAACAGGCAGGAACCTAAGCGGAGCCAAAAGTTAATCAGGGAACGGTTACAGGAAAATTATCATGAGTTGATGTTTAAATCTTATCTAACTCGTGGAGATGGTATTACCAGTGCGTCGGAACAGGGTTGTCCGGTGTACGCGGAACGAAGTGGTAATGCCGGTAAACAGGGTGAGTTGTTGATGAATATCGTCCGCGAGTTTTTAGAGCGTATATGAGGGGGAACAGCATGAAACTAATGGTAAATGAAGTGCTGGAAGTACTTATGGGGGTACAGAAGATTCTGCAGCATTACCGGGGTAGCAAAGTAACAGATATGCTGGATGACATTTACCTGCGCTGCTGTGCACCTGAAAATATTCAGTACAGTGATAGAGAGGCTGGAACTGATAAGCCAGTTAATGTGCTGCCTGCGGAAGCGAAGCCGGTAGTCAGTAAAACGGGAAAGAAAAAACGAGACTCTCTCAACGCAGAGCAGTGTTTGCATCTTAGGGAGGAAATAGAAAGACTGGAACGGGAGCAGGCAGAAACCCTGTTAAATTCATATACTATAAAACAATTGTGCAGTTTTGCCGATTGGGGCTCGATCAGTGTTCAAAAGAGTGCCCGAAAAGAAGTGATAATAGGGCAGATTACCAATCATTTCGGCTTTCGCCATTTGAATATGAAGATGGCACAGCGGCCGGATATGGTGAGGTAGTATCCAACATAAAAAACTCTTACTGAAAAGCAATGGGACGGTTTTCAGGTTTGTACCTGAAGGTTGTTCCATTGTTTTTTGTTTTCTGGTAAAAATATATCTATTTTTTATAAAAAACTGTACGTAAAGTATTGACATAATAAACGTACATCATGTAATATTTTAACATAATTAGTAATAAATTTTACGAATGGAAGTGAAATTGGTGAGCTATAAACTGCAGATGCCGGCGGTGAAAGGGATGCAGTGCGGACGGGAATATTATACCATCATCGTACCTTTTTCCTTGCTGCCGAAGTTATTTTACTATAATGAAGAACTGGTACCGGCGGAGCTGCGTGCGCAAAGGGAGTTGAACGAGCGGAGGGTGCCGGAGATAGCGAGCTATATCCTGCATAATGATGATTGGGTCTTTTCTTCATTGACCGCCACGGTGGACGGGGATATGGAGTTTTTGCCTGCTAGTCCGGAACTACCGGATGTAGGAGTGTTGGAAGTAGATATGAATGCCAATTTCTTCATTAATGACGGGCAGCACCGCCGGGCCGGCATTATCGAAGCCATGCAGCAGAATCCGATGCTTAAGAATGAGACTATTTCCGTGGTCATTTTCCGCTATGAGGGTGTGGAACGCTCGAATCAGATGTTTGCCGACCTGAACCGCTATGCCCAGAAACCGACCAAAAGTTTGAATGTTCTTTATGATTCGCGCGATCCCCTGTCTCAGGCCACCGGTGAGATGCTGCGGCGCATTGATTTATTCCGGGATTATACCGACAAGGACCGGGTGTCCCTGGCCGCCCGCAGCCCGAAACTTTTTACCCTGGCCTCCCTGTATGAGGCCAACCGTTATATGTTAAGGATTACGCGCCGCAAGCTGCGGGAGTTTTCGAAAGAGGACGGGGAGAAGATCATTAGTTTCTGGGAGGCGGTAATCAGGCATATGCCGCTCTGGCAGGCGGTTGGGCGAGGGGATATGAAGCCGTGGGAACTCCGGGAGGATCATGTTTGTTCTCATTCGGTAGTTATTCAGGCACTAGGTATCATGGGTTCATATCTGGTCAACCAGGAACAGTGGGAAGCCCTGAAGAATCTGGAGGAAATCGACTGGAGAAGGATAAACCGGGAGTGGAAGGGGATCATTATTGCGGGCAGCGGCCGGGTAGTCAACAGTAAACCGGTGGCCCAGCTGACCTCGATTTTTTTACGTAAAAAACTGGGACTTGCCATCAGTGCGGCGGAGGAAAAACAATTAGAGCAGGTAAGAGAATAAAACTTACGAACAAATGTTCCATTAATTAAGAATGTATGCTACAATATTTTACCAGAAGGGTATTAACATTAGGATATGAGAGTTTTTCATAATTCCAAAAACCCCATTTTGTCATTGCTATGAATAACATCTTTTTGTCATCCTGAACGTAGTGAAGGATCTTTCCATCTCGGAGACTGCAAGATCCTTCACTACGTTCAGGATGACATGCGCAAAGTTAATTATGCAAAATTCTCGGATATTGCAGACCAGCAATTCTGTGGCCTGCATGGATAAGCGTTTCTGATCATAATTATTTTAGCCCGCAGGACGGGTTGTAAAGGGGGAATTATACGGTGATAACGGGTAAAGTTGAGCACTGGCGGGATGATGTTATAGGGCTGCGTCCGGTATATACGGAGCGGGGGAATGCAACCGAGCTTATGCTTAGATCCGGGGAGGTCAAGGTGGATGAGCGGGGAATAAAATCAGTTCTGGCGGCCCTGGCCCGGTCATATGCGATAGATTTTAAGGCGCAGCGGGTGCAGTTGGGGAAGGTTTTACAGAAGCAGGCCAGTCTCCCTTTTCACCTGGGATCGGAGCGGATTTTCGTACCTTTGAAAATGCGGCGGGCGGTAACGGATAATGACCAGGTGTACGGTTATGTGGATGTCCGTTGCCTGGATGAACCCCGGGCCGGGGCTGAGGGTCAGTGCCTGGTTATGCTTAAGACCGGCCTGGAACTGGAAGTCTTAAGCAGTGTCACTACCGCTGCCGCCAGCCGCCATACCGGTCTTCGGTTACTGGAGATACTGAATGCGGACAGCGGCCGTAAGGCTGAAGAGCAGCAGGCATTGGATGTCATCTTCCGCCTCATTCACTGCCTCACCGACATGCACGACCGCCTGCGGCGGATCGAACATAAATTGGACCGGCAGGTGGCGGAACCGGACGGCGGTTATACCCCGTAGCAGGCCCTACAGCCCCGACGGCAGGAGTGGGCTTCAGGGCCGGTCGCTCGTTTTCCCAAGCTATGCCGTGCACCGGCCTGAAGGGCTATCGCCCTGTAGACCGGCCTCCGGTTTTGCTCCTTACCCCCGCCCGTTTCTCCCGAAATTGATAAAGCGGAAGGCTTTCAGCTTGTTTTGAATCGTAAGTAGGCATAATTTTACTCATTTCAAAGCCTCCTTAACGCAAAAAAGCGCACCACTTGAGTAATGCAAACTTTAAATACTATGATAGTTATAAAAAAAGCTACATCTTCATTGGTTCATTACCAATAAAAATGTAGCTTATAACTTGTGTGATTAGTAAAAAATAGATGCAGGGAATTTTATTCATAATGAGTCCACATTCTGATGATTTTAATGATATTATCTTCGTCATTAACTTCGTATACAAGCCTGTGTTTAATATTAATCCTGCGTGAATAAGCACCACTTAAATCCCCTATCAATTTTTCATATGGGGGTGGATTTTGAAAAGGATTTATTCTAAGAATTTCAATTATCTTTTTTGCTTTATCATCAAGTTTAGCAGATTTAAGTTTATTTATATCATTAACGGCCTGTTTTGTATAGACTATGGAATAATTCACCACTTCACTTGTTCCTCGGCAATACATTCTTCCACAGGTGTATTGATTCCATCAATTATAGATTTTTTTACATCCGGATTAGAAGATAAATATAAAGTTTCCATAATAGAGTTATAATCAGCTTCACTCATGATAACGGCATTACCTTTTTTTGTATTGATATTTATTATTTCACCATCTTCAATAGTCATGTTTACTAATTTATATAAATTTGCTCTTGCCTGAGTTATATTTGTATTATACATATTTTCACCTCTAAAACATTTTAACATACGTCAATCCGTACCATCAATACGTCTGCTCCACCACCCAGTCATATTGCCCCGCAATGATTCCGGCTTTCCCAAACCCGCAAAAGCATTTCGCGAAATATCCTGTAAAAGTTGATTTATTCTGCGCAACACTTTTTTATCATGTCCCTGCCAATAAACATAATCTTCCCAACCTTCTGGCAGGAACACCAAATTACTCATTGGTCGTTTCCTCTAATTCGGTCATTATCTTTTATGGACTTTTGTAAACGAGCCTGATTCTCAGCAGAATAAAATGGGTCGGATATACGCAAATCAAACGGGATACCGCCGTATCTAACTACTTGCTTATAAAAAACATTTGTTGCGGCAGACATAGATAAACCAAGTTCCGAGAAAATTTCTTCAGCTTCCTTTTTTAAATTATCATCAACACGAATATTTACATTTGCCATTTCAAAATCACTCCTTTCGCACTTTTATTATATACAAAGTCAGCTTCAATTATCAACACAAATATTTACATTTTCAACACAACGTCATTTTTAGCCAAGTATTATGAATTATCTACAACCATCTCATCAACCTGTCCTTGGTTTTATTTTTTCAGCTGCTGCAATCTTCAAATAATATTTTAGATATGAAAAAGCTACATCTTCTTTGATTTATTACCAACAAAAATATAGGTTATAACTTGGTGCAGGTGGAGAGATTCGAACCCCCATCATCCTTTTGCAGTGCTGATTTTTAGGGAGGGCTTCCATATTTAAGAGTTACAAATGTTCAAGATGGCTTTCTGGATTTGAGGTAAAGTGAAGAATCTTTCCCCTTGCGAATCGGGAAGATCCCTCGGCTTTGCCTCAGGATGACAATAGTCTTATTGTTCATAACAAGGTTTTTACGCGTTATGCTCTGCCTACCCCCGTAGCAGGCCCTACAGCCCCGACGGCAGGAGCGGGCTTCAGGGCCGGTCGCTTGTTTCCCAAGCTATGCTGTGCACCGGCCTGAAGGGCTATCGCCCTGTAGACCGGCCTACGGTTTTATTTCTTATCCCCGTAGCAGGCCCTACAGCCCCGACGGCAGGAGGGGCTTCAGGGCCGGACGCTCGTTTTCCCATGTTATGCCGTGCACCGGCCTGAAGGGCTATCGCCCTGTAGACCGGCCTCCGGTTTTATTCCTTACCACGGTCGGATTACACGGTCGGATTAAATGAAGCAACAATCAGCTCAAGGCTAAAAAAATATTAGCAAATCACAGAAAGTCATTTGACATTTTGTAATCATATACTATAATGTAATTAGAATTTATGCGGAGTGATGACCATGTATCGTATGGCAATGGAACAGCTGAAGACGTGGAAAAAGAAGAGGCAGCGTAAGCCTTTGATCATACGCGGTGCCCGCCAGGTGGGAAAGACCTGGCTGATGAAGGAATTTGGAGCCACCTACTATGATGAGGTGGTCTATATCAATTTCGACAACAATGAACGGATGAAGAATCTGTTTGAGGGCAGCCTGGAAATCGGGCGGCTCATTACCGGCTTGGAGTTGTACGCCGGGCATAAGGTTGACGCCGGGAACACACTGCTGATCTTTGACGAAGTTCAGGAGGTTCCCAAGGCACTGACCAGCCTGAAATATTTTAACGAGGATGCGCCGCAGTATCAGATCATTTGCGCTGGCTCCATGTTGGGGGTAGCGCTGCACCAAGGCACGTCGTTTCCCGTTGGGAAAGTGGAGTTTCTCGACCTGTATCCGCTGTCGTTTTTTGAGTTCATGATGGCGATGGGTAAGGAACAGTTTGTGGAGCTGCTGCAAAAAGGCGACTTTGAGATGGCCACTACTTTTAAGCAGGATTATATTGATTGGCTGAAGTACTACTACTATGTGGGCGGCATGCCAGAGGTAGCGCTGAGCTTTTCGGAGAATAAGGATTTCAATGAGGCTCGGGAAATTCAGCAGCGTATTCTGGCCGCTTACGAACAGGATTTTTCAAAACACGCTCCCAACGAAGTGGTGCCGCGCATTCGAATGCTCTGGAACAGTATTCCGGCACAGTTGACTAAGGAAAATAAGAAGTTTATATATGGCCTGATTAAAGAAGGCGCTCGGGCAAAGGAATATGAGCTCGCCCTGCTATGGATGACCGACTGCGGACTTGTCCATAAGGTGCATCGGGTCACGGTACCCAGCCTGCCGCTGAAAGCCTATGAAGACCTGAAAGCGTTTAAGCTGTTTTTAGTGGATGTGGGATTGTTATCCTGCATGGTCGGGCTTCGCCAGGGCGTCCTTCTGGACGGCAACGAACTATTCAAGGAATTCAAAGGCGCGCTGACCGAGCAGTACGTCCTGCAGCAGCTCAAGACGCTCAAGGGTGTACAAACCTACTACTGGACAGCCAAGCGTGGTACCGCAGAGGTGGATTTCGTTATCGATACGGGCAACGCCATTATACCCATTGAGGTCAAAGCCGAGGTCAACCTGCAGGCGAAGAGTTTGAAAACTTACCGGGAGAAGTTTAATCCCGCGCTCTCCATCCGGACGTCCATGGCTGATTATAAGAAGGAAGATTGGTTGATGAATTTGCCGCTTTGGGCGGTGGAAATAATCAATATAACCTATTGAAACCGGATAAATAAAGGAGACATTTTGGACGATTTTTTGAAATCAGTGTTTTTTACATGGCGAAAGGTTTTGTCCACTAATAAAATCTCTTTCAATCAAAAAATATTATTTAGGCCGGGCTTTAGGTGTCATCCTGAACATTAGTGAAGGATCTTTCCCCTTGCGAATCGGGAAGATCCTTCGGCTTTGCCTCAGGATGACAATAACCCCGTTATTTATAACAAGGACAATCTGGGTTTTTACGCGTTATGCCGTGCACCGGCCTGAAGGGCTCCGGTTTTGCTCCTTACCCCCGTAGCAGGCCCTACAGCCCCGACGTTAGGAGCGGGCTTCAGGGCCGGTCGCTCGTTTTCCCAAGCTATGCGGTGCACCGGCCTGAAGGGCTATCGCCCTGTAGACCGGCCTACGGTTTTATTTCTTACCCCCGTAGCAGGCCCTACAGCCCCGACGGCAGGAGCGGGCTTCAGGGCCGTCGCTCTTTTGCCAAGCCATGCCGTGCACCGGCCTGAAGGGCTCCGCCCTGTAGACCGGCCTCCGGTTTGGGGGGGTGGGGGTTTAGATTTCAAAAAGACTGCGGATGTCTTCCTGGTTCATCTTATTTAGGAAGCTTTCGCCGGGTTGAATGACGGTGTCGATGAGGGCCTTCTTTTTTTGCTGCAATTCATATATCTTTTCCTCAATGCTGTCCTTGCTGATAAGCTTTATTACCTGAACCGCGTTCTTTTGTCCGATGCGATAGGCGCGGTCAGTCGCCTGGTCTTCCACGGCCGGGTTCCACCACGGATCATAATGGATTACCACATCGGCGCCGGTCAGGTTAAGGCCGGTACCGCCGGCTTTCAAAGAGATGAGGAAAACTTTTTGCCGGCCTTCATTAAAGAAATGCACCAGCTTGATGCGTTTCTCGGCCGGGGTGGCTCCGTCCAGATAATAATAAGGGATAGAAGCGTGTTCAAGCTGTGTTTTAATAAGGCCTAACATACCGGTAAATTGCGAAAAAACCAGGATGCGGTGGCCGCTGTCGATGGCGCTGTTAAGGATCTCCAGCAAAAGTTCCAGCTTGCCGCTGCCGCCGCCGTAGTTTTCAATAAAAAGAGACGGGTGGCAGCAAATCTGGCGCAGCCTGGTCAAGATGGAGAGGATCTTTATCTGACTGCGGTCAAAGCCGTTTTTCTGTATTTCATCCTGAAAATCCTTCTGCGCCTGCAGGAGGTAAGCCAGGTAAAGCTTATGCTGTTCAGCCGTCATGGGGCTGGACATTTTATTCTCCGTTTTGGGCGGCAGTTCCTGGAGGACTTCCTTTTTCAGCCTGCGTAAAACAAAAGGCTGAATATGCCGCTTCAAATCCTGCATGGCTTCGGCCTGCTGGTTTTTAATGATGGGCAGTTCATAGCGGCTCTTAAATTTATTATGATTCAAGAGATAACCGGGCATAAGATAATCAAAAATAGACCAGAGCTCAGTAAGGGAGTTTTCCATGGGGGTCCCGGTCAGGGCGAAACGTCTGGAGGCCTGAAGCTGTTTGACGGTTTTGGCGACCAGGGTATTGGGGTTTTTAATGTTTTGGGCTTCGTCCAGGATACAGTATTGGAAAGAATGGTCCCGGTAATATTCAAAATCCCTTTTGATGAGGCCATAGGAAGTTACCGCCATATCGCAGGAATCCAGGGATTTTAATATTTCCATGCGTTCGGACTGGGTGCCGGATATGACTATGACCTGTAAGGAAGGTGCGAAGCGCCGGGCTTCATCCTGCCAATGGTAGACCAGTGAGGTTGGGGCGATGACCAGGGAAGGCAGGCTGTCTTCTGATTTTTCGGATAGGAGCAGGCTTAGAATCTGAATAGTTTTGCCCAGTCCCATATCATCGGCCAGAATTCCTCCCAAACCATAAGCCGAGAGTGTTTTCAGCCATTTAAAGCCGTTTTCCTGATAATGGCGGAGATGGGCTTGCAGGGAAGAGGGGAGGGCGTAATCGGATTCCTGGGGTTCGCGCAGTTCCCGCACCAGTGTTTTGAAGGCGCTGCTGCGCTGTATCTGCAGCCCTTTTTCCCGGTTTATTTGGTCAATATACAGTGCGCGGTATCCGGGCAGCTGGATGTCGCCCCGGGCGATGTCATTACTGCTGATGTCCAGGTCCTCCACGAGCTCAGCTACCGATTTTATTTCACTATTGTCCAGCGGGAGAAAGCTGCCGTTTTTCATACGGTAATATTTCTTCTTAAGTTTATAGGATTTGAGTATGTCAGCAAATTCCTGCGGGGAGATATTTTCATAGTCCAGGGACAGTTCCAGCAGTCCGCTGCTAACCAGTTTGACCCCGGGAGAAACCCGGGCGGCACGGTTGATGCTGACCTTATTGAAATCTTCGGAATAATACAGCCCGGCCAGTTCTTCCAATTCAGGCAGAGCTTCCTGCAGGAAGGAATAAAGCAGATTTTCTTCTTCCAGAACAAAAGAACCCTTATATAATTGGAACATATAGCGCTTAAATATTTCGATCAGCTGTTTTTCATCCCGGGTGGCGCGCAGCAGGATTTTACCGGCCGTATCTTCCGCATTTTCCGCCGGCTTCCGCAGGGCGGGGTTAATTACCTGGTCATGGTAGCGGAACTCGATTCGGGCGGTGATACCGTCCCTGAATCGATCAAAATAGATTCGTTTCTCGGGTTCTTCGTAATAATATTTTTCCGCGAAGGCCGGATCGCGTTTAACCTCGGCTACTTTTTCCAGCACCGGCAGAACAGTGGTAAAAAAACGCGAAACATCGTCATCGGCAATCTTCAGCTCCCGGTCAGGGCTCCGGTCAAAGGCATTGATGATGGGAGCGACAGTCTCCGCGAACAATTTGTCTGCATGGTAAATTTGTTCATTATAATATATGTAACGGTTTTCCCAATCGAGCAAATACTGCTTGTCCTTCATGTCCGGTGACAGGCTGAGACCGCCATTTTGGATTTTCAGATTCAGGCGAAAAGGCGGCCTTTCCTCCACTATTCTAAGGCCGGCAATTTTTTTTTGGCCTAAGAACATGTCAAAGGTTCGATCCCCCATGATCTCAAAGAATTTAACCAGCATGGAATTGGACAGGTGCATATGTTTCTTTTCCGCAAAAACAGCGCTGCTAAAATAGACATATTGGCTCCCCGACAAAGATTTCTCATCATTATAGGCCTGCATCATCAACTGCAGGAGCGGTACGGAGGTATCTTCCCAGCTGGCCTTATCGGGCTGAAAGACGTAATTTTTCCCATAAACCAGATCCTGGTGATAATAGCAGGCATCCAAAAAGGCAGGAATGTCCCTCATAACATATGTCCGGTCACTGCCAATCTGAAAATTCAGGCTATGCTGCCTTCGGCCTCCCGCCAGGTCAAAATGGTAGGTAGGGATTAGCTTAGTCTTAGATTCAAATTCGGCTTTCGGGGCGTAGGAAAAGCTAAGTTCCTGCTCAAACAAATTCATGAGGCTTAAGGTAATGGCATCGGTTTTCAACCCGGTCTGAACGTCCGCAGGGCTCTTCATGCGGGAGAATGGTATAATATTGTGGGCGGGGAAATAGGTGTACCATTGGGTTTGAACAGCCTTCATCAATGCGACCACATGTTTGCAGGCTCCTTTATATTGGTAAAATGCCGGACAATCGCATTCATAGTTGTCAACCAGTAAATTTCTATTAAAATGAATCATGACCTGGTAAAAATCATTACCTTCCACGGTGCCATAAAATGCACGAGACTGTTTATCAAACTCAATCTCGGTTACCCGGTCTTGCTTAAAATAGCGAACACCGCGTTTATAAACATCATCGCTGGATGCTAGCTCTCTAATAAGTGGATCAATTAACATTAGCTGCTCCTCTTCCCAACTATTTAAAGTAATTATACACAGAATGCATCAAAATCAAAACCGCCCCGAAAGCCCCGGCCTCCGGTGCGGGATTTATATAAGCTTTACGTGTCATCCTGAACATTAGTGAAGGATCTTTCCCCTTGTGAATCGGTAAGATCCTTCGGCTTTGCCTCAGGATGACAATAGCCCCATTATTCATAACAAGTATAATCCGGGTTTTACGCGTTATGCCGTACACTCCCATCATACACCCATCTTCTTACCACCGTAGCAGGCCCTACAGCCCCGACGCCAGGAGCGGGCTTCAGGGCCGGTCGCTCGTTTTCCCAAGCTATGCAGTGCACCGGCCTGAAGGGCTATTGCCCTGTAGACCGGACTACGGTTGGTGGTTTGTTTTTCTGCGTTGGTTTTTTTACACATTTCCACCGTAGCAGGCCCTACAGCCCCGACGTCAGGAGCGGGCTTCAGGGCCGGTCGCTCGTTTTCCCAAGCTATGCAGTGCACCGGCCTGAAGGGCTATTGCCCTGTAGACCGGACTACGGTTGGTGGTTTGTTTTTCTGCGTTGGTTTTTTTACACATTTCCACCGTAGCAGGCCCTACAGCCCCGACGTCAGGAGCGGGCTTCAGGGCCGGTCGCTCGTTCTCTCATGCTATGCCGTGCACCGGCCGGCCGCTCCAGTCTCATTCCCTGTACAGTTGTTTATTATGCACCCTCATCTGCGATAAATTTCAACTCCTTGTTCTTCAATACGTTTACGCAAAGATTCATTGGTTAATCGATTCATATCAACCACATCGATTTTATAAATGCCGGCTGCATTATCAAGATCGAGACTGAGTCCGGCAGGCATTGGCTTTAGACAATATACAGCCAGATCAATGTCCGAATTATACTGATAATCACCACGGGCACGGGAGCCGAAGATAACGGCTTTCAAAACATTTTCATTTCCGGCCAGCACGTTTTTTATATCCTGCAGCAGACTGTCTTTCAGACCAAAACTCATTCTGCCATCACCTTCTCCATTCTGCTGGAAAAATCATGAAAGCAACTAAAATACTTATCCTTAATCCTGCCAAATATTTCTATTGCCATTTTCTCATCATAAGTATGTACGGTCAAATTTCGGTCTTCGATCATATTGATCCACGATTCTCCATCCGTAACCAGACCGGCAGCAAAAGCTTCCTTAAATGCAGCCCGCGGGGAATTAACATCAGCCCTGCCGCAGAACTGCAGGTATGCTTTCATTAGTTTCCAGGCTAATTCATGAGTGAATTCAAACCTTTGGATAGCGGCGTCATATACTATATCATTGGAAACATCTGTCTTCAGTGCTTCCCCTAATTTAATAACTGCTTTGCTGTAGTCCCGGTATATTTCGGTTAATCGATCTTTGCTCATACTCCAGCCCTCCTTCCGGTATTCATTTTAATAATACCATCTAATTTCCAATCATCCTAATATAATTATTCGCATAAAATCGACCAAAGATAGAAAAACCAACCTTCTCTGTAACCGGCCCTACGGCCCCGACAATTTGAGGTAAGGAGACACACCCCTAACGGGGAATGTCCCCATCACAAGCCCGGCCTCCGTACCACCGTAGCAGGCCCTACAGCCCCGACGATAGGAGTGGGCTTCAGGGCCGGTCGCTCCTTTTCCCATGCTATGCTCTGCACCGGCCTAAAGGGCTGCCGCCCTGCGTTCTTAATAGTGACCGCAAGGGAACATCAGTTGTACCCGTAGGGCATAGACCGGCCTATGGTTTTACTTTACCCACCGCAACAGGCTTCGGTTTACATGTCATCCTAATATCTGGTAATATATTTATTAAAGAAGACTGGGAAAATCTATTCCGAACAGCTTTTAAAGGATAAGGTGAATAGCAATGGCTGCAAAAATGAGTACTGAAGAAATTTCTACCTTTCGTGCTCTTCGTAAACATCTCATAGAGCTGGATGAACAGGAGCAACAGGAGATGGTCAATCAGGCTTTACAGAAGGCCGGCAGGGCAGCTGCCATTTTGAAGCAAAACTATGAGGTTGAGCATGTCTATCTGTATGGTTCATTGGCCTGGGGAGGATTTAATGCAAGCTCAGATATTGATTTATTCCTGATCGGGTTTAAAGGGAATTATTGGAGGGCCTGCTCAGAAGTAGAGGCAATAACTGCTCCTATTAAGATAAGCCTGGCCTGTGAGGAGGATTGTGTGGATTCGCTGCGTAATAAAGTATTGTGGAAGGGTGTGGAGTTATGATCAATCGGGTCGAATATCTTGCTTTGAAAGCCAGGATAAATGAAGAGATGGATAACCTCAAACGATTGGAAATATCTTTAACGAAATTAAAGCTTTATCCTAAAATAAGTGCTGATTCTATAAGTGGCTTGCCCCTGGATGATGAAATATCATGCCGTATTATCGGATCGTATTTACATGATTACTATTGCGTCCTGGAAAAGATGTTTATTCATGTGGCCAAGAGTTTTGGAGAGAACCTGCCTTCAGGACGCCAGTGGCATAAAGATTTACTGGAGGATATGAGTCTTAATATAATAGGAGTCCGCGCGGCCTTTATTAGCAAAAAAACGTTGTTGAAGGTAGATGAATTACGGGGATTCAGACATGTATTTCGCAATGCCTACGGTTTTAGCATAGATCCTGCCCGAGAACACAGTCTCCTGGATAATCTCGCGGCTATATCCGCCGCGATCAAAAAGGATATCAAGTCATTTTTTGAGCAGATGGATGAGTTAATTCTATGAAATGATTTAAAAGGTAAGGGGACACACCCCTAAACGGGAAATGTCCCCATCACAAGCCTCAGGGCCGGTTGTTTACGTGTTATGTTACTCCTTACCACCGTAGCAGGCCCTACGGCCCCGACGGCAGGAGCGGGCCTCAGGGCCGGTCGCTCGTTTTCCCATGTTATGCTATCCACCGGCCTGAAGGGCTATCGCCCTGTAGACCGGCCTACGGTTTTGTATATATATACCCCATGTCCAAACCCGTAGCCAGCCCTACGGCCCCCGACGTTAGGAGTGGGCCTCAGGGCCGGGTTTTAGTCTACTGAACCGTATTCCCCGTAAGCTCGGTGCATTCACTCGTCTTAAGCGGCGTTGGTCTGACCAGCGGATCTCGCGGCATAGTAATGATGGCCTCCCTTAATTCCATAATAGCCTCGCTCAAATCCTGCAGACGCCCCTCGATGCGGATCAAGAGATAAGCCGCTACCGCAATGGGAAACCCTACATTACCAATGATCCCAACCAATTCTTCCATCTATCAATCATCTCCTTCCATTTATATGGATACGGTTAAATAAAAGGCCGGGCGGAATGTCCGCCCGGCCCTTATACTTAAATGACTATGCCAGATTAATTTCCTGGGTCGTAGTTGTGATAATGTTCGCGTTAAGTTTGCCGATAAGTGCTCCGCCGGTACTATTGAAAATGTTTTTCGCGATGATATTGTCCATCGCGGCGGATACCTCGGCCGGGGTCAAATCCTCTTTGGCATCATTGACCCGAATGGTATGGTTTTTGCCCAATTCAGTGGCAAACTCCATTTCCAGAATTTTAGCCATATGCGTTTCCTCCTTTCCCTCAAGATTCAGCGGTGATTACAGGATTAAACTAGACAGTCTCGATTTCGATGGTATCCTGGCGTCTGACCGCTATACGGGCTTTACTCTGCAAACCGGTAAGGCTGTCCGCAACCGCATAAATATCCTCGTTGCTGGCTGCAGTCTTTACCTTACTGTACTTCCGGGCTTTGGTCAGCGGCTGGCCGGATGAACCGACCCCGTTGTCCATAACGAGGACCAGGTCGCTACTGACGGGAGAAGTGGTAACTGCCATGAAAAACACCTCCTTCGCAATAAATTAAAAGCCGGCTTCTGCATCTCATTGTAGACAGGAAAGTGGATTAAGAGAAAAGGCGGGAAAGGCAAAACCGGGTTGAGACTAGGAAGGGAAAATATTAATCAGATTTTAAAATAACCCGCTTTTAAATATGAAGATAATAAATAATACGGCAATCCGGTTATTACAAAAAATTATTCTCCTAAAACCATAATCCAACCCTACGGTGAAAAATCTAACCATAGTCCGGTCTACAGGGCGATAGCCCTTCAGGCCGGTGCACGGCATAGCATGGGAAAACGAGCGACCGGCCCTGAGACCCCTCCTACCGTCGGGGCCGTAGGGCCTGCTGCGGTGGAAAATGTGTAAAAGAAGCCAACGCAGAAAAACAACCAACCAACCAACCAACCATAGTCCGGTCTACAGGGCGACAGCCCTTCAGGCCGGTGCACGGCATAGCATGAGGAACGAGCGACCGGCCCTGAAGCCCGCTCCTGACGTCGGGGCTGTAGGGCCTGCTATGGTGGTAAGATGAGGGCCGGGGCGGTAGAGTCTGCTGCGGTGAACGGTGGAAATAAGTAAAAGAAAACGCAGAGAAACAAACCCCACCCCGTAGTCCGGTCTACAGGGCGATAGCCCTTCAGGCCGGTGCACGGCATAGCATGGAGAAAACGAGCGACCGGCCCTGAAGCCCGCTCCTGACGTCGGGGCTGTAGAGCCTGCTACGGGGGTAAGATGGGGTCGGGGGCTGCGGTGCGGCGGTAGGATGCGGGTCATGATTTCAATGGGAACCCGAACCAAAAAATATCCGTTATGCGATCCCAAAAAATAATTTTGGGACTTTTTATTTTAAACATGGAACAAAATCCTGCATTAATCGTCATAACTACTAGCCACAAAAATCTAGTGGAGGAAATAAGGTGGCGATAAGTATTAAATTTTCTTTATCTCCACTGAACACCTAAAAAATCCATACATCTGAAAGGAGGAAATAAAGCCCTTAATCGTTTATCCATCAAAGGATAGATCACCTAAAGAATTCATAATTCATAATCATAAAATTAATAGGAGGTAAACACATGCTAAGAAGAAGCAAAACTTTATCCATAGTTATGTCCTTATGCCTGTGCCTGGCAATGTTAGCACCTGTCTTCGTAGCACCGCAGACAGCTCAGGCAGCCGGTGCAATAGAATATTCAGCTGGTGCTACTGCAACTGTAGAGACAGATTCTATAGCTCAGGAAGTAAATGTCAGTATAGTAATTAGTATACCCGAAGCCAAAGTATTTAAAGAGGCTTACAATTACTTCAGCATAAAACTACCTTCCGGTGTGGAATTTGATGATGTAGCAGCAGATGTTGAACTTGATGCTGATCCCTTAAATATAGTTTCCGGCCCTACACCTTCTGGTAAGGGTACTGTAGATTTTGCAGTAAATAATCCTGGAGCCGCAGCGACTGGCGAACAAACGATGGTTGTAACCATCGATAAATTAAAAGTTAAGAGTGGTTCTGGAGATATAAAAGTCGATATTACTGCTCCGTCAGGAAGTGTATTTCCTAGTGGTACTGTAACCATAGGTAAGATTGTCAGTGGCGGTGGAACTAACAGCTCGGTAACCAAGGTTGTAGATATGGGTGATAAAGATATAACCTTAGGTTCAATTACTATAGAAGAATTAATATCTTCTATAGAGCCAGGCGAAATAATAAAATTAAAGTTGAGCAAGGGGTTCAAATGGGTAACAACTACTGGTACTGCAACTGGTGGTTGGAATTTCCCTGCAACAGTAGGAACCTTTAATAGAACAGCCGACAAAAATCAAGAATTAACTCTTACCGTTCCGCCTAGCGTTGCCAATATTTCCGGAGCTGGAAAAATTCAGTTTGACGGTTTAGAAATTACAGCTACCAATGATGCAAATTATGGCGATGTAACAGTTACGGTATCTTCTGATAAAGATAATGTAACAGAAGAGGATATCTTAGTGGCCAGATATGGTGATTTTGGCGTATCAATAAATGAAGGCACCAAGGAAACTGTCACATCAGGACGGACTGAACAAGAAATAGGCGATTTTACTATTAAAGAATCAGTTGCCGGTAGTATTCTGGGCGATGACCGTTCAATCAAACTAGAGTTACCCGATGGTGTTGAATGGATTGCCGATGATGATGATGCACTTAGTTATGGACCTAAAGTGGAAGTAACAGATGGTGACTTCACTGCTCCTGCAGCATCAGCATGGACCGTGGAAGATAGCGACCATCAGATTCTTAAATTAAAAGTTACAGATGCAATGACAAGTGATGAAGCATCAACTTTAAAAATTAAGGATGCAAAAGTTAAAATTAAACCCGATTTTGAAGGCCCGATTGAGCTCACAATCAGCGGAAGCGCTGGAGTCGAAGGCACTGTCGTAGTTGCCGAAGCCGTGAAACCGGTTAAGATCAGTGCCGAAAACGTTAAAGACATCATTGTTGGTCAGACCAGCCAAAAAGTAGCTGACATTATTCTGACTGAAGCTGACAAAGATATGATCCTGGATACTACAAACCATAAGGACATTGTGATTAGTCTTGAAGATGGCTACAAATTCACCAGCAAACCGACTGTAACCGTTGAAGAGGGAGACCTGCAAATAGACTCAACCAAGCTCATAAATGAAGACAACGACCTCAAACTGGTAGTAAAATATGGAAGCACTAAAGCCAGCAAAATCAGAATTTCAGATGTTGCTGTCACAGCTTACAGATATGTACCGGTAGGACCGGTCAAAGCTGAGTTAGTTGGAGCTGATTTCAAAGTTGATAATGCTGATTCCCAGAAAATTACTGGTGTTAACGGCGGCAGCACCGCTCTGGTAGATTGGCCTACCGATAAATCCCTGGGTAGTGTAATAATTGCCAACTGTGTAACTCCTGCTGAAGGTGTAAGTTCACAGTTTAAGATTGGCTCCAATGTTTACACTGTAAACGGCGTTGCCAAGATCATGGATGTTGCTCCTTACATCAAGGACAGCCGTACTTATGTACCTGTTCGTTACCTGGCCTATGCACTGGGCGTATCCGAGAGCGATGTAGTTTGGGATGCTGCTACTTCTAAAGTTACCATCACCAAGGGTGACAAAGTGGTTGAACTGACCATTGGAAGCACCACCATTACCGTTAATGGTGAAGCACAGACCATGGATGTTGCTCCTGAAATCGCTAACAGCAGAACCATGCTTCCAGCTCGTTTCGTAGCTGAAGGCCTTGGCGCTACAGTAGGATGGGATGCAGCTACCAGCACCGTATACGTACAACAGTAAGCTGTAAACCCTAAAAACTAGATTATCTAAAAGCCGGGTTCTTTCGGGAACCCGGCTTTTTACACCTTGTTGCGAGGTGGTTCTATCATAAATATATCGATCTCAATGGTGGCCGGTTATATGGAATATTCATGTTGACACTCTAATATTTTCCGCCGTATAATTTAATCATAATCGACCGGCGGGTCGGAAAACTGGAGGTGGTATTATCACTAGATTAGTAAAAAAACTAACACCTTTATTATTGCTTGCTTTCGTAGCCGTTGCTATTATGCCAGAAACGGCAATCGCTCAGGAGAATACCAGTGCCCTGACTATGCAGCAGGCGCTTGATATGGCCTATAAGCACAATCCTGATTTAAGGAAGGCTCAGTTGGAATTGGATAAGGCGCAGATTAACCGGGATGATGCGGCCAAGGCGGTAAGTTACATACCTACTGGCGGGCTGGTATATCCCGAGATTCAGCAAGGGTATAATCTATTTCAACAGGCGGAAATAGGGCTAAAGGTAGCCAAACGAACTGCGGCCACGGAAAAAGACCGGTTGTCGAAGGATATTATAAATGCCTATACCACAGCTTTAAAAAATTATAACACAATGGAGACGACCCGGCTTACGCTGGAGGATTTGAAACAGCAGCTTTCTGTAGCCAATATTGCCATGCAAACCGGGATGATGTCTGAATATGACCTTACTTCCGTACAAAGCGGTATCAGGCAGGCCGAAAAGGGCTATCAGGCGTCTCAGGCCCAGTATGACGCTTCACTGGCGGCACTTGCAGCCTTACTGGGGCAGGGATCCGATTGGAAACCTGAGCTGACCAGTCAAGCGGTATTAACAGAATATCAAAGAAACGATCTGGCTATTGAATTGAGCCGCGGAGTGGAGCAATCCAGCGCGGTCTGGCAGTCTCAGGCCCAGCTAGATATTGAGAAGAGTAAAGAAACCTGGGTGATGCCCAATATCAGTTCCGACATGCAAAGTATTAATACGGGAACGGCTGAGATGACCTTGGAGCAGGCCAAAATAGCTACTAAATCGGCCATAGAACAATTGTATTACGGTATCGACGCTACCGAAGGGCAGATCCAAGCGGCCGAGGCGGCCAATGTACAGGCGCAGCGTGATCTGGAAGTAACCCAATTAAAATATGACGTAGGTTTGACGCCGAAGTACAGCATGCCGGGAGCGTCAGGTTTATCCAGTCTGGCGGCAGCCACTTTGGCGGCTCAGAAAGCGCAGTATAACCTGGATTCGCTGCAGGCCAGCCTGGCAGGAATGAAAGCACAGTTTGCCTATCTTACCGGACAGACCGTTTATGATGCCGGGGATTGGACGCCCGAACCGCAGGCTGTGGCAGCAAACAAATAGAGAGAGTTTCGATAGCAATAGAAAAAAGACTTAGCGGCCCACCCTCACGGGTGGGCTATTTGCATGTGGAAAAACCTATATATGGGAGCAGAGCCTCAACTCCGCCAGAGCCAATTTTTCAGAAAATATCGTTTATTTTCTATGTGTTGATTCCACTGCAAAAACAGGGAATTCCACCCCGTAGGGGTTTCAACTAGAAAA
>ENA-UOOE01000138-UOOE01000138.1-fermentation-metagenome-genome-assembly--contig:-NODE-138-length-75407-cov-5.980027_pt1 | contig 75407 bp, 71 predicted proteins | sample MGYA00245776_ERZ724021 | MGnify/ENA primary metagenome ERZ724021 (study PRJEB28704, sample SAMN03018321) | fermentation metagenome | biome: anthropogenic terrestrial biome; feature: soil; material... | reverse complement strand
ATTCTTCAACAATTTGTTTGACATGACATTTTCAATATAATATAATTTAGTAAATTGCATAAAATAATCATGTAACTGGCGGAAATGGAGTTTACCATAGGAAGCATGATTAAAATGATATCGACCGCCTGGGTAAATTATATAGTTTACCCAGGCTTTTTATGCTTAAATTTAAAATGGAGGTATTTTATAAATGGAAATGAATGAATTTGTACTTAAATATGGGTGCAACCCACATCAAAAGCCTGCAAGGGTTTGTATGAAGGAAGGACCTCTTCCCTTTAAAATTTTAAACGGAAGACCTGGATATATTAATCTTATGGATGCCTTTAATTCCTGGCAGCTTGTAAAAGAACTTAAAAATGCTACAGGACTTTGTAGTGCAGCTTCTTTTAAACATGTAAGCCCTGCAGGTGCTGGAGTTGCAGTACCTCTAAGTGATGTACTTAAGAAGTCCTATGCAGTTTCAGATATAGAACTCTCACCTGCTGCCACTGCTTACTCAAGGGCAAGGGGGGCAGATAGAATGTCCTCCTATGGAGATTTTGCAGCTATAAGTGATGAAGTTGATTTATCTGCTGCTAAAATACTTAAAGCATCCGTTTCAGATGGAATAATTGCCCCATCTTATAGCAAAGAAGCACTGGAACTTTTAAAGACAAAGAAAAAGGGAAACTACTGTATAATTCAAATTGATGCAGACTATGAACCAGAAGAAATGGAAAAAAGACAAATATTTGGCGTAACTTTTGAGCAAAAAAGGGATGATGCAGTTATAACAAATGATCTTTTAAAAAACATAGTAACAGATAATAAAGATATGCCAGAAAGTGCTAAAAGAGATCTCTTAATTTCAATGATTACTCTTAAGTATACACAATCTAACTCAGTTTGTTTTGCAGTAGACGGCCAAGTAATTGGAGTTGGAGCAGGCCAGCAATCAAGAGTTCACTGTACAAGGCTTGCTGCATCAAAAGCAGATATATGGTTTTTAAGACAGCATCCTAGAGTACTATCCCTTCCTTTTAAAGAAGGACTTAAAAGACCTGAGATGGATAATGTAATAGACCAGTATCTCCGTGATGATGTAACTTATGAAGAAACACTAGGATGGAAAGATGTATTTACTGAAATTCCTAAAAAACTTTCTTTAGAGGAGAAAAAAGATTGGCTTTCAAAACTTCAAGGTGTATCTTTGGGATCTGATGCATTTTTCCCATTTAGGGACAATATAGACAGGGCTTCTAAAAGCGGTGTAAAATATATTGCCCAACCAGGTGGTTCTATACGAGATGACATTGTAATAAAAGCTTGCAATGACTATGATATGGTAATGGCATTTTCAAATTTGAGATTATTCCACCACTAGATATAGAGTTTCAAAACAAAAAATCAACTTATACTCCGGATATTTTTTACAACCTTCAGCTCGGTTAAATATTTTGATAAGGCTAAGTAAAAAATTCTAAAAAATCTAAGAACTTTTGAAAACTCGTACCTCAAACAATTCAAAAGTTCTAGATTTTTACGGATTTTTTCCTAATCCTTATATGCAAAATATTTAAAAGAGATTCATTATTGTAAAAATATACCTGTATATAAGTTGATTTTTAAGTTAGAAAGCCTATTAATTTTTAATTATATTTTTACAATCATTAAGTATACTAGATAAATATTTTAAAAATTAGTCTATCATTTTCTTTATAAGCTTTTACAAATCCACCATGAATTTTTACTATGTTTTTAACGATTGATAAGCCTAAACCGCTACCTTCTTTTTGTCTGGATAAATCTCTTTTATATAATCTTTCAAAAAAATTTTCAAGGTCATCCTTTGAAATTGGATCATTAGGAATGTTTGATACTGAAAGTACTGCATAAGATGTATTATTAAAAATTCCCTTGCTGATATTAAATTCAACAACTGTATTTTCCCTGGAATATTTAAGTGCATTACTTAGAAGATTATTTACTGCCCTTAAAAGTAAACCCGGATCTGCTTCAATATAAATAGATTCCTGGGGAAGATTAATTGAAAGCTTTAATCCTTTTTGTGTGAATTCGTCTTCCTCTTCTTCAGCTATCTGTCTTGCAAGTTCATTTAACTCAAGTTTTTGCTTTTCAAGTATGACATCATTTGAAGAGAGCTTTGAGTATTCAAAAAAATCATCAAGCATGTTTTTTAAATAAATACCTTTCTTATTCATTATGTCAACGTAATTATCAAGTTCATTTTTTGACTCATACTTGTTATTTTTAATCATATTTATATATCCAAGGATAGTAGTTAACGGAGTTCTCAAGTCATGAGATATGTTGGTCATGAATTCGCTTCTACTTTTTTCTTCCTTTTCAATTTTTGAAGCCATATAGTTTATGTCCTCGGCAAGTTCACCTAATTCATTTTTGTATTTTAATGGAACACGATTGGATAAGCTGCCTTCTGCAATATTTCTAACTGTTGATTTTATTTTAGATATATAGGAAATACGCTTCCATATGAGCAAGAAAAAAATAATTGCAAAAGTTACAACCCACATTATGCCTACAATATTTTCATTGTCTAATTTTCCATAACCTATATATATATAATATAGATAATATCCATCTTTTAAATAATCACACCTGGTTATTTTAAGCAAGTTATCTCTGCCAGTATTTAAAAATTTAAATGTTTTTTTACCGTCTACAATTTCATGAATATCTATATTTTTAATTTCTCTATTATTTGCAGCTATTACCGTTCCATCTTTTTTTACTACAAAAATATAACATAGCATATTAAATTGTTTGTCCATATATTTTTGTAGTTTACTGGAATCATTAATATCCATATTTCTTAAGTTATCTTCAATTCTAGAAATCATATCTTTATGTATGTATATAGGAGTGTCTTTGTAATTGTTCAAAAATGAACCTAAAATATATTCCTTTAAAAAAACTATAAGTATAAATGATATAATTACAGAAACAATTGCAGAAAAAACCAATTCACTCCTAAGTTTAAACATTCTTTTTGATTTTATAATCACAGAAACTAGTACTATGCCGATAATAAGTTCAAATATCGTTTTCAATTTTATATCCAACTCCCCAGATAGTTTTTATATATTTGCCTTTCTTAACGCTGTCACCTAGCTTGTTCCTCAGATTTTTAACATGCATGGTTACAGTATTGTCATTTTCCATAAATGTATCTTTCCACAGCATTTCATAAAGCATCTTGGTTGAGTACACTCTACCTTTATTTGATGCCAATGTGTATAAAATTTCATATTCCTTGGGAGTCAATATTACTTCTATATTATCTTTTTTAACTGTATGTTCTAAAGTATTGATTTCAATATCCTTAACCTTGAGTATATGATTTTTCACTGCATGACTAACATTACTTCTTCTGAGTATAGCCATAACTCTTAGTGAAAGTTCCGTAAAATCAAATGGCTTTACTATATAATCGTCACATCCATCTATAAATCCTTTTATTTTGTCTATCTGTTGGTCCTTTGCAGTGAGCAATATAACAGGTATACTGGAAAATTCTCTAAGTTTAATAAGCATTGTATAACCGTCCATTTTAGGCATCATAACATCTAGAAGTATTAAAGAAATCGGTTTTGATTTTACAATCTGAAGTCCGTCTTCTCCGTTACAGGCAGCTTGCATGATATAACCTTCTTTAGAAAAATAATTTACAAGCATTTCTCTTATATCTTTGTCATCATCTATTATTAATATATTTTCTTTCACAACCATCACCCAATTCAAAATTATACCACTTTTTATTTACGTCATATTAGTAGAAAATTAACTAGTCAAAGTCCATTTTTTCAAAAGCATAGCTGAATACATTTTTTTTTAATTATAACTCTTTTAAGTTCCTGTCATATATATTTAAAATACAACAGGATGACGAAAATGTCTATTTTTTATTATTGTTTTTTGTACGAATCGTTGCTGTATTCCATATACTCCTAAAGATGCAATTAAAGAAAATAAAGGAATACTATAGAAATGATATCTAGGAGCAGCTTCAACAAGTAAATGCAGTAATACCATACCCAGTATAAATATAACTAATAGTAAAGAGTATTTAGATTTAACATTTTCAGAATATGAAATAATATAAAGAATACATAATGTTAGTAAAAAATAATAATATAATAATGAAATCACAATTCCTAAAATAAAGTACATATTGATATTGTTACCTAAACTATTTGAAGAACCAAGATTATAGGTAGCACCAGGATTATTTACAATAAAAACTGCATCTATATCACCTAACCACATTATCTTAAATTTATTGATAAATAAACTGATATTTTCTTTTATTCCCTGCTGTTTGAACCTATATAAAGCTTGTTTTAATAAATAGTCATGAATTTCTTGTGGTTTCATTTTACTTTTGCTTTCAATTTTACTGACATTTATAGAATCATCACGGTTCCATATTCCACCATACTTTGCATTAGAGCCTATATACATAGTAAACCCTACTGGAAATGATGCGGCATTTCTCTTAATAACTGTAGAAATAGTAGAATTTATTATTAGATTTGATATAAAATAAAATATCAAAAATACAAAGATTAATATAAATTTGGTGACCACAACATTAAAAATGTATCCCTTTTGTTTATAAAAAGTAATATAGAAAATTAAAACTGATAAAACTATTAGTGGACCTAGTGGACGCAATGCATTTGTTAATGCACAAAGTATACCAAGTACACAAAAAAAAATGATTGATGTTAAAAAGTTTTTCAATCTTTTAAGTAAAATAATTAGTAAACAGAAAAACAAAAAAAGGAAGAAGGTAAATATATATTCGGCACAAACAATATTTGTAAATAAAATTTGAGATGGACACAATGCCCATAGAACTGCTGCCCAAAACCCACATTTCACATTTTTGATTTCAGAACCGATTATAAATAAAAGAACTGATATCCCACAAGCTAGTATAATATTTAATATATTAGCCACAATAACAGACGATCCAAACAATTTATAAAATATAGCTAATAAAGATGGGTACCCTATAACATGAGGAAACATAGAAATATAATCATTAAATGCAACACTACCTTTAGATAATTTTGATGCAAGTGTATGATACGTTAAGAAATCATTGGATGGTATTACTTTTATAAAAGTAATACTTAATATTCTAGGCAAACTGGTAATAATAAGTATAATTACCGTCTGCTGCCACAATTTTAGCGAGATATTCTTAAGTGAAAGTTTATTATATACCCAAATAAATAAAATTGAAGATAGACTCACGAAAAATAAGAAAAATAGCTTAATAAAAAAATTGGAAATGATATTTTTATTAATTCTAAAGGTGCTGTCACATAAAAGTAGAACAAAAATTGAAATTAGAAATGATGCAAATAATAATAAAACTATTTTTTCAAGATGTTTTTTTTTATTGTTTCCTATATTATCTAAAAAATACATAAAGTAATCCTCCTAAAAATCAGAACTGTAACCAATACTTTTCCTTTAAGAATATTGTATAATTTTTTATTTAGGTCATATTAGAAAACAACTAATCAAGATCTCTCTTTCCAAAGACATAAGTACTTAAAAACATCATAACTAAAGTCCACAGAAAACATACAATCAAAACAAAAAACACATTTATACTACTAGCAAGTTTTAAAGAAATATCCCCGGATAAGGTACCTAAACTATCAACCATATATGGAATAGGTAAAAACTTTACAAAAACGCCATATTTAGCTGCTGCAAGATATCTACCTGAAAAACAAAACATGTACCAGAATTGCGTTCCAGCAATTAGTATGAAGCTTGCAAGCGATGAAATAAGTGAATTCCTGCAAATAGTTGATATAAACATAATTATTGATATAATAGCTACTGAAATAACTATTACAATTAATATAAATTGAAGAATTGCGCTCCAAAGAGGAATTATTGACATGCTTCCACTTACGTACTTCATTTGAGAAGCCACTGGACTTAAGGGGAGTGATTTATCTAAAACATATTTTGCACCTACATCAAAAGGCAATCTATAATCTGAAAAGCCTAAGTGAATTCCAGCTTCTACTATAAATATTATGGTACTTATAATTATAGTGCCTGCGCTTAAAATCACTGAAACAATAAACTTGGATGCTATAATCTTTTTCCTTGAAATAGGCTTAGTAATTAAAGCTTTAATTGTGTTTGGTGAATATTCTCCTGAAACCATATCAGATGACAATACAATAGGAATAATCAAAAAAAGTAATATAAAATATTGTAAAACATTTACAGCTGCATACATTCCCTTTGGTGTTAACTCACTTTTTTCTATATTATGTTCTTTTTCATATTTCAATTGAAGTATTTTGTATTCATTTTTAGGATTATTTTCTTTTTCCAATTTTTCAATTTGTTTATCTAATTTTGATTTATCATAGTTATTTATTTGATTTAGCATGTCTTCTTTGTCATCTATTTCTTTTTGGGTCTCCAATATATCTCTAGAAATATCTGCCTTTTTAAATTCAGTATCAGCTTTAGTTTTGTCTATCTTTAGACTGTTAAGAAGAACTTTATCTTTTTGAATTTGTACTTCTACAGTATCTATTTTTGAGATTCTCATTAATCCAAAAGCTATTGTAATAATGAGAATGACAATAAGCGCAATTTTCTTTTTCATCATAACTCTTTTAAGTTCCTGCCATATATATTTACTCATCACTATCTTCTCCCATCATCTTTATAAATTTATCTTCTAAATTTTGCTTTACTTCAAAGAAACCTTCTACATTTATTCCAGCCTCATGTAAATTTTTTAATATATCAAAAATATCATGTAACTCAGTATTTATTAAGATTAAAATACCATTATTTTCTACTTTTAATAATTTTACATCAGGTATATTTTGAATAATTTCTGATGATTTTTCTGGAAAATTAGTTTTTATAAACATATTTTTTTCACTGCTAACTTTTGCGTTATCACCTATTTCCTGAACACTAATAATTTTTCCGTCATCTATAAATACAATCTTTGTACATATATTTTCTATCTCACTTAAGATATGGGAAGATATGAAAATGCTTACTCCTTTTTCTTTAACTAAAGTATTTATGGTTTTTTTAAGCTCAAAAACTCCCATGGGATCTAGTCCGTTTGTAGGTTCATCTAGTATTAGTAATGATATATTTCCCATTAGTGCTTCTGCAAGTCCCAGTCTTTGTTTCATACCTAGAGAATATTTTTTTACTTTCTCATCAATTTTTTTACCTAAATTAGATGATTTTACAGCACTTTCTATTTGATCTTTTGTTACATCTTTAAGTACGCTTGATATATAATTCAAATTTTGTCTTCCTGTCATATATCCATACATCACTGGTGTTTCCACTACTGATCCAACATTTTTTAAGGCGTCTTTTCTTTCAGTTTTAAGATTTTTCCCACATATTATAATTTCACCTTCATCGGGAAACAGCATGCTTGTTATAATCTTAATCAATGTGGTCTTGCCTGCCCCATTTCTTCCTACAAAACCACATATCTCACCTTTATTTATAGAAAAATTAACATCAGTTAATACCTGCTTTTTACCTCTCTTTTTAGAAATGTTTTTTAATTCTAAAACTTTCTCCACCACTTTCATCATCCTCTTTTAATATATTTTATTTACTACCAATATTTACAATTATAAAAGGCAAAAATATATTAAAAGTGTATTAAAAATAAAGAAAAAATAAATTTTACAAGAATCCTATAATTTATTTTTTGACCCCCCTAAAACACATTTAACCGTCGTATATTTTAATGAATAGTTAAATGAGATTAATAAAAAATATAAGTTAAATTTTATGTATTTAGGGAGGATTATAAAATGAAAAAAATAATGGTTTTAGTAACAAGTATAGTGGTAACAATAAATTTAGGCAGCAGCGTATTTGCCTCTGATGCATCAACTTTAAAAGATCAAGCAGGTATAACACCAGATAGTATCTTATATACAGCAGATAAAGCTGTAGACAATTTAAAGGTTACATTATCTTCTTCAGAGGAAGGAAAAGCTAATACATTATCAGAGATAGCTGAAGAAAGATTAGGTGAAAGTGAAGTAATGGCAAGTGAAGATAAACAAGATCTTGCAAGTACAGCCCTTACTGACTATGAAAATAACATAAATGAAGCACAAACTAAAATTCAAGATGCAATAGACAAGACTGAAACTGCAGGAGATGAAGATAGACTTAAAGACGTTGAAAATATAGAAAATAAAATTATTGACAAGCAGAAAAAATCTTTAGATGTATTAACCAAACTTCAAGATAAGCTTCCAGATAAAGCAAAGGCAATAGTTGCAAAAGTTATAGAAATGCAAACAGCAAAAAGAAATGCCTTAATAGCTGTAAAAAAAGAACGTCAAATTTATAATGATGCTAAAAAACAGTATAATGAAGCAAAAACAGCTCTTGAAACAGCAAAACAATCAGGCAATGAAGCAGCAATTAAAACTGCAGAAGACTTGCTGCAGCAGAAAAAACTAGTATTAAATACGGAAAAACAAAATCTTGCAAAAGCTGTTGAATCTAAAAAAGAAGCTTCAAAAATAAGTGTGGGTAAAACAGCAAAAGAAAATAAAGGTCAGGCAAAGAAGGATTTAAAAAATAATGAAACTACATCGGAAAGTAAAAAACAAACTACACCAACAACAAATACTACTGCGACAACAAGTTCCTCAGAAGCTAGTTCAATTTCCTCTGATTCAACTTCCACTGCTTCAACTTCAACCGCAGCAAAATCAACTGAAGCAAAGTCAACTTCACCTAAATCAACTTCTGTAACTAGTGAAAATACTAAAAAACAAACTTCAACAGCACCAACTGTAAAAAACGAACCTAAAACAGAAGTAACTAACAGTAATAAAGCGGATACCAAGGATAAAGGAAATAACGGTAATGACAATAATGGACAAAAAAAGGACAAGGGACAACAGTAACTCATTGTAAACTTATATAAACTCTAAGAACCCTGAATTGATATCAATTCAGGGTCAATTGTTTTTTTGCCTAATTAGAAAATTAAAGCATTACTGTGCTGCACTGTACTTTCCATATAATTCTGTAAACAATTTTAAATGTAACTCTTCATCCTTAATTATTCTTTTAATAAGTTCTTGTATATATCTATCTTTAATTATTGATATATGGTACTTGTAATTTTTGATAGCCTTTTTTTCTGATTTAATATCCTCTAAAAGCATGTCTTTAATGAAAATCGTAAAATTAACATAAGCCGATGTCCATAACTGTCCAGGGGGACATGCCGAATCAATATAAATTGGCTTTATACCGAGAAGTTTAACTGTTTTTCCTATAAGCTCTAGATGTTTCATTTCAGCCATAGATATGCCCCCAATAATTCTGGCATAATCTTCAAATCTTCCTTCACTCACTATATGTTGATACACATAAAGGGAAACTGCAGTAAATTCACTTACTTCTCCTGCATAATCTTTAAGAAGAACATTTGCATATCCTATACTTGTCTTCTCTACCCTCGGTTCTGGATAAGGTAAATTAACAATATATTTTGTATGTTTTGATATATCACCTGGCACATTTGCCTCCTAAAAAATATCATTACAATTCATTTTATGCTAAATTTAAAATTATATTACGCTCCATTATTTTTATAATATCATAGTTTTTTTATGTATTATTGGAAACACTAATTAGGAATAGAGAATTTATAGTTTACATTTATATAAAACTGTAATTAGATTAGGAGAGATAGAAAATGAAAATCTTAATTACTACCGACACATATTTTCCTATGATAAATGGTGTTGTCACTTCAATATATAATTTATATAAAGAATTAAAGAAAAATAATTATGATGTTAAAATTCTTACTCTTTCTCCTACCGGAAATGAAAAAATTATAGGAGATATATGTTATCTAAAGTCCATTGGCGTTGGAATTTATCCTAACGCTAGAATTAAAGTTCCCTTTCGTAATAGGATTATAAATAGACTTATAGATTGGAAACCAGATATGATTCACTCCCAAACAGAATTTTCTACATTATTTTCAGCAAAGTACATCTCCAGCAAGATAAATGTACCTCAAATTCACACTTATCATACAATGTATGAGGAATATTTAGGATATCTATTTGGTGGAAAACTTATAAAAAAAAGTGCAGTTGGTAAAATAACCCGCATGCTTTTAAACAGCCTTGACGGTGTAGTTGTTCCAACAGAAAAAACAAAGAAGATGCTGCTTCATTACGGTGTAACTAAACCTATCAATGTAATACCAACGGGAATTGATTTAAATAGATTTTGTAGACCTCTGCTTACAAATGAAAAAAAAGAAATTCTTTCAACACTAGGAATTAAAAATACAGATAAAATTATAGCTTATATTGGTAGAATCGGAAAAGAAAAAAATATAAGTGAAATTTTAACCCTTTTTAGTACTGTTGTAAATAAAACTAAAAACGTTAAACTTTTAATTGTGGGAGATGGCCCTTATTTGCAAAACTTAAAAGAACAGGTACACAATGAAGGTATTGAAGGAAATGTTGTTTTTACAGGAATGATAGATCCAAAAGAAATTTATAAATACTATAAAATAGCAGATGTATTTGTCACTGCTTCTACCAGTGAAACCCAAGGTCTAACCTATATAGAAGCTCTAAGCAGTGGATGTCCCGTAGTTTGTAAATACGATCCTTGTATAGATGAAATTATTTTTCAAGGTAAAAATGGATTTTTCTATAGGGAACCCTGGGAATTTAGCTATTACATAGGTAAGATCTTGAAAGATGAAAATTTAAAAAATAAATTAAGTGAAGAGGCAGTTCATACTTCAAAAAAATATTCCAGCTGCATTTTCACACATAGAATAATTGAAACTTATAGTAAAATTTTAAATACAAAATGTCAAAACATTACCATTCAATAATATCATTTTTTTAAATGTACATTTGGAAATGCTAAAATAAATATACTTGACACTATAATAGACAGGTAATAAGTAATTATCCTCCATACAAAAAGGGCTATGACGGTTTTAGCCTTAAAAAATAAATTGAAAATTATGTAAAAGCCTCCTTCTGCTCCTCCTTCTGCTCCTGGAAGAGGAATTGCAGTCATAAATACTGTTAAAAACACTTGTGCAGCCATAATTGTCCATAAGTCTGTAGAACTAAACCCAAAACTCCTATAGATAAAATAAGGAATACTAAAATAAGTAATCCATTGAAGAAGTGAATATACTAAAGCGTGAGCACACATGCCTATATGTTTTCCTATCAAAATTGCATTCTTATGAAAACTTTCTATTTCAGTTTCAATTTTATCTTGCTTTGATTTTATATCTTTCATAATATGAATCTTTCCTAGCAATTTTACAATAAAATTTATTATCCCTTTTGTTATTTTTTTATTTATTACAATGGATACTGCCAGCAGCATCACCCCTATATTAATTACGACTCCAAAAATTGCAAAGTAAAAGAAATATTTAATCTTTAAATTAAAATAGTTAAACTTAAACAATAGTGATACTACTAAGAAAAATATATTTACTATTTCATGTATCATAAATTTTATTATCAATATAGACCCGGAAAGTCCTGCAGGCATTCCTGCTTCTGTCATTGCATATAATTGAGAAGGGTGACTTCCTGCTCCCAAAGGTGTAATGGCGCCAAAAAATTGTCCAACCATTTGAAATTTTACTGATTTAAAAAACAAACGTTCTCCAGGATAAAGCTTTTTCATTATAATATACAAAATCATCGTTTCAAATGTCCAAAATAAAATAACAGCTATTATAGCTAAAGACATCCAGCGGATATCCAATGATTTTAATTCTTGAATCATAGAACTGATTCCTTTTGTAAAAATAAAAAATGAGAAAAAAATACAGGCGGAAAGCAATACAACAATTATATTGATCATTTTATTTTTCATTTAGGTTTCCTCTAAGTTTTCTTTTATTTTTCTCGTAATATATCTTGTCATAAAATTGCTTCCACATGTTTAAAATGTGTTCCTTAGAATAAAACTGATGACATCTCCACGACTTTTCACACCAGGTTTTATAACTTTCACCTTTATCCTGAAGTTTTTCTATACACTTTACAAATTCTTCTACATTTTTTCCTTTTAAGTAGTAATCAAATAAAATATTATGGTATATATCTAGATCTCTTAATAATACCGGGATATTTAGTGCCATGGCTTCCAAAACAGACATTGGAAATAACTCATTATATGAAGGCAAAAACATTACATCTGCAATATTATAAATATCATTCATCTTTTCTCTATCAATGATACCTAAAAACTTTACATTTTCAGGTGAATCTTCTATAACCTTTTTTAATTCTCTATACCCATCTGTTATCATACCAAAGGAAAAACCACCTGCCCATATAAATTGAACTTGTGGAAGTTTTTTTGCAACTTCAATAAAGTCCAATATCCCCTTTCTATGCTGCACCTGACCTACTCCCAGTACAACAAATTTTTTAAGTGGAATATGCATCTCCTGCTTTATTTCTTTTACTTTCCCCTCTTCATATTTAAAAAAATTCTCTTCTGATACGAAATTAGGGATATACGATATTTTTTCCTCTTCTATATTGTATTTTTTTAAGACATCAACGAAATATGGATTCACAACTACTAGATAATCTACACTTTTGTAAAACAAAATTATGTACTTATAAAATATTTTTTTTATAATATAAGGCAATTTTAAACTATTATCTATAGTTTCTGGAACAAAATGAACATAAGCAACACTTGTACCCAATAATTTTGCAAAAGGTATGCTTAAAAAAAATTTGAAATCAATGGTATGATAATGCATAATGTCACATAATTTAAAATTATTTACTTTTACTTCATAACTATCCTGAAGTCCATTTCTAACTAAATTAACTTGTTCAACGTAAGCAGACAACACACCCTGCCCTTTTACTTGTTCTGCAGAAGAGAGCATATTAATAACAGGCATATTAACTTCCCCTTTCAAATAGCCTTTGTAATTTTGTCTATGCTCTTATAGTTTCTGCAAATCATTATAAATATATTCTTTAAATATACTCTTCTCTTTTTTCTGCTGTAATTACACTCAATCCTAAAAACAATATAGTCCATACAATCATTATTAAACTTGCAGATAAAGTATTTATATAGTATGCACCTGTATCTTGTACAATTCGCCTTGTTATTATAGTTCCAGGGCTGCCAAGGGCTATAAAAAATGATGTCATAATATCTGACTTATCAGATAATGCAGGAATTTTTGAAAGTATTATGTAAGCTACCCCAAATAGTATAGCTGTAGATGTTGCTGCTGCATTGCTTTTAATTAAGGTAGATATTAAAATGCAAAAACTTGTAGCTGCAATTATAAAAATTATTTGTAAAATCATAAATTCAATTAAAAATTTATAAAGTGGCATAATGCTTGACGTGCCTGGAATGATAGATATAAATTTATGCAAGTCCATACTTTGTATGCTGCTGTGTTTAAATGCAGGACCTATAGAAACTGGATATTTGAAACTGTCAAAACCATATACAATTTCTCCAAACAAAAAAAATATCAAATTAAAAATAACTACAAGTGCAGAACTTGAAATAGCACAAGCTAAAAACTTTCCAAATATAAGTTTTGTCTTTGTAACAGGTCTTAAAAGCAGAAGCTTTAATGTAGGAGGCGCATATTCACTGGAAACACTGTCTATTGCCATAAACACTACTACTAAAAATATCACTATCATGCCATAATCCAAAATAAGGCTGTAATCACTAAATAATACGTATCCTGTAGCTTTAAGATGGCTATTTGGCTTTATGTTATTTTCCAACAAATATTTATCATAGGCAATTTCACCTTTTCTACTTTCCTTGTTAGCATCCTCCATTTTACTGTCATCAACACTTTCCATAAGTCTTACTTCTTTTTTTAAAGTATCTTTCCAAGCCAGAGGATGTGTTTTTTCAAATTCATAGTCTTTTATCATCCTGTCAATACCGTCAATGTGTGTTTGAATCTCAGCAAGTTTTGCCTTATCTTTTACTGATTTTTTTTGATCTTTATAGTATTGTTCTACACTCTTATCTTTTTGAAATCCCCTTTCTCCATTTTCACTATTTACAGCTAGTACTGCAAATACAGCCACAAGCAGCAATATAATAGAGCATATTAAAAATTTCTTCCTATGAAATATCTTAATGATTTCGTTTTTAATTATTGGAAAAATCATCATCTTCTCCTCCTACAACTTCCAGATATCTTTTTTCAAGATTTCCCTTCATATTATTTACATCTTCTATTCCCTTAATTTCACCTTCATTTAAAAATGCCACTCTATCACACATGGATTCCATTTCGCCAAGTATGTGAGATGATATGAATATGGTAACTTTCTTTTCTCTAGAATATTTTTTAAATAAATTTCTAAAATGAATCATTCCACTTGGGTCTAACCCATTGGTTGGTTCATCCAGTATCCATATCTTCTTGTTTCCCATGAGAACCTGTGCAATACCAAGCCTCTGTTTCATTCCAAGGGAATACTTTTTAAATTTATCATTTATCCTGTCACTCAATCCAGATAACTTTACAGCTTGATCTATATCAGATTCACTAACACTTCTATCAAGCCTTGCCAACTGCCTTAAATTTTGAGCTCCCGTCAAATATGGATACATATCTGGTGCCTCAACCATAGCTGCCATATTGCTTATAGAGCTTATCCTATTGTTTTTGATGTCCTTTCCATTTATGTAAATTTTACCATTGGTAGATTTTAGAAAACCCACAATCATCTTTATAGTTGTGGTCTTTCCTGCACCATTTGGCCCTAAAAATCCAAAAATCTCACCCTCCTTTACACTTAAATTTAAATTTTTCACAATTTCTCTCTTTCCTATAGTTTTTGATAGATTTTCCAATCTCAATATTTCCAAGAAGTTCACATCCTTTTTTATATGATGACTTCATTATAGTGTACTCATATTACAAATCTGGTATATTTTATATTACAAAATTGATACTACTTATTAAGATTTTATTACAATTTCCCAAAGTAATAAAAAAATGTATATAATATATGTAGATGCAATAGAAAGGTGAATTTTGACATGAACAAAAATATAATTTTAATTGTAGACGATGATGAAAATATACGAGAGCTTTTAACTATAATGTTAAAAAACCAAAATATAGATTCTCTATGTGCAAAAGACGGAATAGAAGCACTGGAAATTTTGAAAAACAGTAAAGTAGATTTGATACTTTTAGATGTTATGATGCCTCGAATGGATGGCATGATGGCCTGTATGAAAATAAGGGAAAGCTTAAATTTACCTATTATAATACTATCTGCTAAAATTGATGATGCAGATAAGATAATGGGACTTACTATTGGAGCTGACGATTATATTTCAAAGCCCTTTAATCCAATGATCTTAATTGCAAAGATAAAGTCTCATCTAAGAAGATATAAGGAATTTAATTCAAACTTTCATGGCAATTCAAATTTGATTAAAATACAGGACATGCTTATAGATATGGATAAACATATTCTAAAAGTAGATGACAATGAGATAAATTTAACTCCTCATGAGTTTGAAATTTTAGCTTTACTTGCAAAAAACAAAGACAATGTGCTGAGTATAAAACAAATATACGAAAACGTATGGAAGGAATCTTACATGGAATTTGACAGGACAGTTACAGTGCACATAAGAAGACTGAGGCAAAAACTAAAAAAGGATTATATAAAAACTGTATGGGGAGTTGGTTATAAAATTGAAAGTTAAAATAGTTGGCATTCAAACTAAATTTGTAGTTTCATTTATATTTTCACTAATTGCAAGCTTTTTTATATATATGGCCTCATATTCAACCTACATAAACTTTGCATCCCAAAAGCATCCTTATAAATTTCAAAGTTACAACTACAGTATTAGTCGTCTATCAGCTGCTTCCTATGATATAAGTTTAAATACAAGTAGTATAAATTTCAATAATAAATCCAAATATAAGTCTGTATTATCAAAATATGAAACTGAATATTCAAAATACAAACTTGGTTTTATTGTAACTGATTCCAAAAACAATATGTTATATAATTCGTCAAAGCTTTCCAAAAACCTAAATTTAGAAAAATCATACTCAGATTCTTTAAAATACTTTATTTCTACAAGAAATTCCACTAGATATCATGATTATATATACAAAACACCTATAAAAACAGGTAATGGTATTTCAATACTTTGGATAACTGCATCCCCTGTAAATTCACCTCATGATTCAATGGGAAGTATATACGAGTTTAAGAATTTTATAATAATGCTTTCTATATGCATGCTGATATTTTTCATAATAACCCGTCACAGGATGAAGTACATAAATGAGATATGCTGTGGTATACAGACCATTGCAAATAAAAATTTAAATTTTAAAATACGCCAAAAAGGTCATGATGAACTATCTGAGATATCTAAAAATATAAACCTTATGGCAGACAAGATAAAGGAAAAAATTAAAAACGAGAGAAAAATTGAAGCTTCCAAAAATATGCTTATAACAAATGTGGCTCATGACATAAGAAGTCCTCTTACAAGTATAATTGGTTTTTTGCAAATTGTAGAAAATAATGAATATAAATCAAAAGAAGAAATGCAAAGATTTATAAATATATCATTAAAGAAAGCTGAAACCATGAAGAAACTTACGGATAACTTATTTATGTTCACAAACCTAAACGGCAGTGATTTAAAATTACATTTATCCACAGTATGCTTAAATGAACTCATTTACCAGTTAATTGACGAGTTTTCAATTACTTTTGAAAATTCAAAGTTAAATATTGTAGATAACATATGTGCTGAAAATATAATGGTTACAATTGACATCAATTTATTTGTAAGAGCTTTAAATAATCTGATGTACAATGCTCTAAAATACAGTACCAAACCTTCAGATGTGAATGTATCTTTAACCCAATGTGATAAAAATGCTGTAATCAGTATAAGTAATAAATGTAACAACTTAAATATAGAAAATGTAAGTATGCTATTTGAAAAGTTTTATAGAGCAGATAAATCCCGTACAAATCCTGATGAAGGTTCAGGACTGGGGCTATCCATAACTAAAAGTATAATTGAAAGGCACAATGGCAAGATATGGGCAAATTATGAGGAAGGAATAATTACTTTTACAATATCACTACCAAATTAGATATTTTATCTAACATTATAAAAAAGGTGCTAAATTAAGTGCCTATAAATTTATACTTACTTTATTGCTTTTAATTTAACAATATCAGACCAATTACTAGCTGTGATGAGTTCTACGTTGCTCAAGTCTTTCCTTATGCCTTTAACTTCTCCTTTAATTTCAGCAACTTCGTGCTTTAAATTTTCCTGTTCTGCTGAAATTACATTTGTCTTATGTTCTAAAGCGCCTAATAGCTGAGTATGTTCTTTTTGTGTGGATTTTATCGATGATATATCTTGTTTCATTGAACCTATATCTTGCTTCATTGAATTCATATCTTGTTCCACTGAACTTATGTTTTGTTTCATTGAATCTATGTCTTGTTTCATTGAACCTATGTCTTGTTTCATTGATTTCATATCCTGCTGCATAGCTTTTAAAATTTCCAGAATTTCTTTATCCATATATATCTCACCACCTATAATATATTATAGCAAAATATTTATTCAATTTCTATTAGAAAATCCTAGAAGATAAAATTATATTCATAGCTAATATCCAATTCTATAATAACTTCACCTATTTGATTTTCATAATTTTTTATTTTGTTATCATTGACATAATGATGTTTATTAGTATTATTTGAAATTTGTATTAAATAACATATTTTACCTTTTATTTCTCAAAATACTCACTAACATTGAAAAAATTTTTTAATACTACTTTTGAGGTGATTTAAATGTTTGGTAAGATTAAATCAAAAAATGGAAATCAATCTGTAAATAATCTATATACTGAAATCAATGGAAATAATGTGCCTTATAAAACACATACTAATGAGGAATTTACAGAAAATTCAAACGCAAACCTCCTATACTAAAAAAAATAAAGTCAAAAAAAAGTAAATTCAGAACTATAATTTTTTCTCATGTGATTCACCATCCTTAATAAAAATATTATGGAGAACCTAACTAAAAAGCAAGCATTTTTTTGTCTTAATTCTTGGATCCATTATACTAGAAAATATGCTGTCGTAATTGACAGCATATTCCATTTATTTAATCAGGCAGCAAACGTCATTTGCAAATTGCACAGGATCATCTACAGGAAGTCCTTCAATCATAAGTGCTTGATTATATAATACATTTGAAAGCATTTTTAGTTTATCCTTATCATTTTCAAATGCCTTCTTTATTGACTCAAACATTTGGTGATTTGTATTTATCTCTAAAATTTTATCTGCTTTTACATTTTGGTTGTTTGGCATTGTATTAAGTACCTTTTCCATGTCAATAGACAATTCACCTCCATTTGCAAGGCAAACAGGATGAGTTTTTAATCTGTTTGATGCCTTAACTTCTTTAACCTTTCCATTTAATGCTTCTTTCATGAAATCAAACAATTCTTTATTTTCTTTTGTTTCCTTTTCACTTTCCTTGTCGTCAGATTCAAATCCTAAATCTTTACTTGAAACAGATTTAAATTCCTTTTCCTTATATTTCATAAGCATTTTAATTGCAAATTCGTCAACTTCATCTGTAAAGTACAGTATTTCATAGCCTTTATCCTTAACCACTTCGGTTTGAGGCAATTTTTCAATTTTATCTATATTCTCCCCAGTTGCATAATATATGAACTTTTGATCTTCTTTCATACGGGAAACATATTCATCAAGGCTTACAAGTTTTTTCTCTGTAGAAGAATAGAACATAAGTAAGTCCTGAAGTACTTCTTTATTGCTTCCGAAATCAGCATAAACACCATATTTAAGCTGTTTTCCAAAATTTTTGTAAAACTCATCATACTTTTCCCTATCATTTTTCTGCATTAATAAAAGTTCACTCTTAATTTTTTCCTTTATCTTTTTTGCAATAAATTTAAGCTGTCTATCATGCTGCAAAAGTTCCCTTGAAATATTAAGTGAAAGATCTGCTGAATCAACTAACCCCTGTACAAAACTAAAGTAGTCTGGCAAAAGATCTCCACATTTCTCCATTATGAGAACGCCATTTGAATAAAGTTCCAATCCCTTTTCAAATTCTCTGGTATAGAAATCAAAAGGTGCTCTAGATGGAATAAAAAGTAAGGTATTATAACTTACAACACCTTCAACACTTGAATGAATTACTTTAAGAGGTTTTTCAAATCCAAAATGTTTATCCATATAAAATTGATTGTAATCTTCAGGCTTCAATTCATTTTTATTTTTTCTCCAAATTGGAACCATACTATTTAAAGTTTCATCTTCAAAATAGTCTTCGTACTCATCCTTGCTTCCTTCTTTTAATTTGCTTTTCTTTGCCATCATTTTTATTGGATACTTTATAAAATCAGAATACTTTTTAACTAATGATCTTATTTTATATTCATCTAAAAATTCATCATATTTTTCATCATCGGTACTTTCTTTAATTTTTAATGTAATCTCAGTTCCTACTTCATCTTTTTCACAAGGTTCAATAGTATAACCTTCTACACCTTTTGATTCCCACTTATATGCCTCATCCGAATTTAAAGCACGGCTTTTTACAGTAACTAAATCTGATACCATAAAAGCAGAATAAAAACCAACTCCAAACTGGCCTATAATATCTACTCCTTCTTTTGCTTCATTTTCATTTTTAAATGTAAATGAACCACTTTTTGCAATAGTACCTAGATTATTTTCAAGTTCATCTTTTGTCATGCCTATACCGGTATCAGTAATAGTAAGGATTCTATTTTCCTTATCTGCGACAATTCTAATATAAAAATTCTCCTTGTCAAAGCTAACATTTTCATCAACTAATGAACGGTAATAACTCTTATCAATTGCATCACTAGCATTTGATATAAGTTCTCTCAAAAATATTTCTTTATTTGTGTAAATAGAATTAATCATTAAATTAAGCAATCTTTTTGATTCAGCCTTAAATTGTTTTGTAGCCATTTTATCATTTCCTTTCATCACAATAAAAATATTTTATTGTATTTAATAAAATCAATTTAAGAAAGCCACGCTTATAAACGTAAGTTAGCGTGGGTATTTAACGGTAATCAAACCGTCCTTATTACTTCCTTCTGTTTCGAATAAATAAGCATTAATCAGAACATAAAAATGCCTCTTTAAATTATTTTTATTAGCACTCATAATAACTGAGTGCTAATTTTATTTTAGCAATTATTTTCTCTTTGTCAATATGTTTTTTATAAAGTTTCCCAAAAAACAATATTTTAAATTAATTATATATATCAGAAAACTCCAAATTAATTTTCTCAGTAAAACTTTTCCCTATACCATTTACGTTCTCATTAGGAGTTCTACCATCTACTAATTTACATGGAATATGAATGATAAATTCGCTGCCGTAACCTTCCCTACTTTTTACTGATATAGTCCCACCATGTAATTCTACTAAAGCTCTTACCAATGAAAGTCCTATTCCACTTCCTTCACGCTCTCTTGCAAGAGATTTATCAACTTGTACAAAACGCTCAAATACAGAATTTAACTTTTCTTTAGGAATACCCTTGCCTGTATCTTTTACCTTTATAGAAATACTTTCTTCACCGTCTTCTACACTAACCATAATTTTACCGCCCCGTGGGGTAAACTTTATAGCATTTGATAATAAATTTAACATAATTCTTTCTATGTTTTCTGGATCACAGGCTATAATTTTTTCTTCCACATCCGTATCAAATACTACAGATAATCCTTTACTTTTTATATAGTCAACTACAGAAAGGGTTGTATCTTCTATAGCACTTACTATATTATAATTAACTTCATTTATACTAAAGTATCCCGAATCTATCTTTGTTATGTCAATTAAATTATTTACCAACCTTAAAAGACGATAGCAATTTTGCTCCATTATGTTTATATATTTGTATCTATCTGAACAAGGGTCTTCGCAGATACATTCCTTTAACTTAAGTTTATACACCTGTATAGCAGAAAAAATAAGATTAATAGGGGTTCTGAGTTCATGAGAAATGTTGGCAAAAAAATCTGTTTTGATTCCGTCACACTTTTCGATCTCACTTAATCTAATTTTCTCTTCCTCTATGCTTTTTTGTAATTGTTCCATACATCTTTTTTCTGTTACATCTACAGCTACTGCTATTAACATATTCCGTTTGTCTTTCAACTTTCCAATACAGGCTAAGTAAAAATCCCATATCCGTATATTACCATGTTTTGTCTTTACAGAATATTCGCCTCTGTTTTGTTTGTCACTAAAGTTTGATATCTTGTATATATCTTCTTTAAATACATCTGATATTTCTACCAATTTAAATGTTGTAGGAATATCGGCAATAGTATATCCTGTAATATCACTCCATGTCCTATTTATCTTTATTACTTCTCCATCTTGGGTATACAACATTACAGGAACTGGAGCCTCCTCTATAGAATATCGAAATTGTCTCTCACTTTTTCTTAAATCTGCTTCGGTTTTTGTACGTTCAGTAATTTCTTCTTCCAATGTCACATTAAATTCTTTAAGTTCTTCAGTTATCTCCGATAACTGCCGCTTTCCATCATATACTTGTTTTTTTAAATCATCATTAGTTTTTTTCATTTCAAGCTGAATCATCCTAAGCTTTAGCTGATTATCAACACGTGTAGTAACTTCTTTATAATTAAATGGAGCAGTTATATAGTCAACAGCTCCAGCAGTAAATATCTTGTCCTTATCAATAGGTTCATTTTCATCAATGATAAAAACAACAGGAATTTTGTGAAGATTATCACTAATTTTTGACCTTTCACAAAGTTCATACGCGTATGTGTTACATATATGAGCTTTAAGTAAAATTATATCTGGTATATTTTCCCTTATGGATTTGAGGCCTAATTCATAACTAGAAGCACTCCTAACACAGTATCCTTTCTGTTCAAACATTGTCGTAAGTATTCTAATATTGTAATAGGCATCATCAACAATAAGTATGTTAGACTTACTTAAAAGAATTTTCATATTATCCATGTCCATGATTTGCTGCCCCATTTCATAATATTTAATCTATCTGTGTGTTCTCCTAATTATATATTTGTCTTTGACTTAATCAAATCCATAATCTTTCATAAGTATTAAAGTTTAAACACATTTTTTAAATTTAAATCTGAATGGAAATTATGTCTTGCATTGTGAACTATTATACCTAAAACTACTAGAACTGAAATAAATAAAAATATAGGTATACATACAAGAATTGCATTAGTTGAATATTTTATTGAAATCACCCCTCCTAATAAAGGTGCTACTGCAAATCCAATGTTACCTACAGTTCCCTGGATGCCAAATAATAACCCTCTTTTATCCACAGGAGTATCTTCTGTAGTAATGGACATTATCATAGGTTCCACTCCACCTGTAATAAAGAAAACACTACCTAAAACAAGTGTAAATAACCATAATTTATTTATGCAAACAAGTGGTATTGCAAATACTGTACCTAATGTTAAGTATATCATTAATAATTTCATTTTGTCATATTTGTCATACTTATCCCCTAGCTTACTTAAAGTCAATCCAGACATAGCTGTCATTAAAGCTAAAATACCATTTATCACACCGGTTATACCTGATGCTCCTTTTGTTGTAGATGTAACCTCTTGTACATATATTGGAATGTATGGGCTAAATACAGTACGCCCTATTCTTATAAATAAAATAACTATCAACATTGAAATAGCTGTAGCAGTAAAAATAGAAAGTAAAGATACTTTTTCTTTTTTTTCAGTAGAATTGCTATTCTCCTTTACTACATGCTTTTCTTCTTTTACAACAAATAAAACAAGTAGGAAGTCAAAAAACATAAGTATACCACCTATTATAAAACTTACACGATATCCAACAAACTCTGCTACCATACCTCCGATTACTGGTCCAATAGATTGTCCAATAAATGTTGATGAAGATAAAAAACCTAACGCATAAGAAATTCTATTCTTAGGCGTATTAGCTGCCATCAAAATTTGAGCTGCGGTAACAGTTCCCGTAAATACACCTTGCAAAAATCTTAAAATTATCAGCTGATTTACATTAGTAACCATACCTATTGCTCCAATTATAAATGATGCAAAAAGCATGGCTCTTATAAGCATAAGCTTCCTACCATATTTATCTGAAATAATACCCCAAATCGGACACATAATTGCCATAGTAACAGCTGGTGCCGCATTTAAAATACCAGAATAAAATTTAACATCATTTAAAGCCGTAATGCCAAGTTGTTGTATATAAAATGGCAAAAAAGGCATACCAAAATTAAAACTCATTATAGATAATATTTGCGAAAACCAAACAGTATAAAGATTTATTTTCCAACGTTTCATTATTGCTTATTTCCTGACTTTTAAAATTATAACAATATAGAAGCATATATTAATATGAAAGTTTTAATGCTTTTTCATTTTGTTAAATATTGTCAGGTTTCAACGCTTCCTTTCTTTTTTGATAATAGTTTCCCATTCATATATTGCTTATTATAGCATCAATTATATGTATTTGAAAGTTATGGAATTTAAATTATTAAATAATTCATATTGAATTTGTTGACAATTTTTGATATACTTTAGATAATTTACATATTATTTATTAATTAAATTTCAAAAAATATATAATATTTATATAAATATTATATATTTAATGTATTAACGGAAAGATAAGCCCGGAAAGTAATCTATTTCTGGGCTTTTGTATTTTTAATAAAATTTATCAGTAAAGGTAAGGTTAAAATTATGTTTATGTATGTATTTTCAGTTGTACTTATAGTTGCAGCAAATATCTTTTATAACATATGTCAAAAATCAACACCGCAAAAAGCAAATCCATTTATAGCATTGTTCACCACCTATGCAATAGCATCAATAGTAACTTTTATTTTATTTCACTTTTCTAAAACAGATAAAGGATTTTTAGAATCAATTAAAGATTTAAATTGGACTAGCATAGTCCTTGCTTTTTGTATAGTAGGCCTTGAATTTGGATATATTATGGCCTACAGATCTGGTTGGAGCATAAGTTTATGCCCTCTAGTAGCAAACAGCATTCTTACAATCCTGCTTATCCCCATTGGAATATTCATTTTTAAAGAAAACTTTGACGTAAATAAGCTATTTGGAATAATATTCTGTATTATAGGATTGATACTAATAAATAGAAATTAAAATGACAAGTATTGGGTTTCATGATATAATTAACCCAATACTTGGTTATTATGATAACTTTCACTTAGGTTTTCTATATACTCAGATATATGGAGGTTAAAATAAGTGGTTTTTTTACAGTTAGCTATTTTATCCCATTGCTTGGCAGATTTTATATTTCAAAGTAATGAAATTGTGCAATTAAGAAAGAGCTCTAATTTAAAAAAGTGCTTAAAAGGTAATATCTTGCATGCAATGATCGTATTTATTGTATTGTTTGTATTTCTAATTATTGCATATAAATTTAAAATAGCATTACTTTATTCACTTATAATAGGAATTTTTCATTTTATAATTGATATAACTAAAAATTTACTTTCCTTAAAAATAAAATCTAATCATAATAGGCTTATATACTGCGAAAAAAAATCTTTCCTCTATATTATTTTGACACCATTATATCATTGGATTAACTCCTTAATTTTTGTTACAGATCAAATCTTACATATAGCAATTATCTTTTTTATTTGGACACAATTTGTTACAGAAAATGGCGGATACATTGTAAGTTATAACTATATCAATATAAATTTTACAGTAAACATTCTAAATTATTTAATTATATACTTTTATATATGTTTTGGTGGAAGATACCTTATAAATGTTGTTATATCTGAACTTTATCTTCAACCATATAAAAACAAGGCATCAAGTGGACAAATTATTTCTCCTTTAGAAAAAACTTCTGCCAGTGATTATATAGGAATATTTGAAAGGTTTATTATAATCACTTTAGTTATAAATGGGGCATATCAGGCAATCGCATTTATATTCACAGCAAAGTCAATAGCAAGGTTTCGTGAATTAGAAGAGAAATATTTTGCTCAATATTATCTAGTAGGTACATTATTTAGTACCTCTCTTGGTATTTTAGGTGGAATTTTGTTGAAATATGTAATGAGCAAATAATTAAATATTCTTATTCACCAATTTTACTTACAAATCATAAAATATCATTAAAAGATACTTTGTACAAATATCACTTGCAAACATGTTTAGGTTTTTAGCTAAACATTGTATATGTTTAGCTAAAAACCTAAACGCATATAATTTTATTCTGAAAAATAAAACCGTGCACTAAAAACAATGTAATGTGAATATGATTGCATTCTAGGAGTGATATGTTGAATTATTTAACGATGATTTGTGATTTAAAAAAGTCAAGAGAACTTGTAAATCGAGAGAAAGTTCAATATGAGTTAATTGATATGTTAAAAGAAACTAATGAAATATTTCGATCAATAATAGTTGTACCTTTTATCATTACTATAGGTGATGAATGGGAAGGGTTGTTAAATTATACTTGTAATTACTTTAAAATCTTAGATTTTTTTCATAAAAAGTTAAATCCAGTTGACTTTTATTGTGGCATTGGCATAGGGTCTGTTTCTATTAAGAATTTCGAACTAACTGTAAATCAGTTAGATGGCCCATCATTTTACCTAGCTAGAGATGCTCTTATAAATGCAAAAAAACAAAATCTACCTATTGTAGTAAAAACGTATTCATAATATGTACTAATTTATTAAATTGAAATCAATAAACTTATTAATGACTTTACCATTTCATGATTTCGCTGAATAGTAAAATATTCAGCACTATTTAACTTTTGACTTATTCCCCCTATGGTCTCATTTAATTTATCAGCATTCTTCTCTATTATTTTTCTATAAGATTTATGTTTCATATATTCAATATATATTCTTTTCTGCTTACATGTGAGCTTACTTTTTAGAATTTCACTATTTTCTATAATAGTATTTATTATGTCATCTAAAAAAATACATTCATCAGAATCTACTGCATCCACTGCAACTTCTTCATTAGATGGAATTTTCCATTTTGTTTTATAGAAATGATTTTGTAATGATATTTGATTGACTATGGATTTCAAAAAAACCTTATTCATTTTGCTATAAATATATCTTGTTCTTTTTCTAGATGATTTTTTAGCAATATTTATAGCGTCCCGAGCCATTATAAAACATGAACCGTCCATTCTACGGGTATCTTCATAAATGCCTGTTTTCAATTCACCTATGCCAATTCCTGAATAAAACTTTACATCATCTTCCCAAAGCAATTTCTGAAAATCATGAACAATATCGTAGCAACTTTCAGGTTTGCTTGTAATAAGCTGCCATTCGTCTCCGAGGGTAAAATTTATTTGGGAAACCAAGCCATCACAGTATTTTTCATGTATTAACTCAAAATACTTTTTTAACTTTTGCTGCAGCATCTCACGATTGGATATATTTCTCGAGCCAACGATATCCATTGTCACTACACCATACAACTTCAACTCAATTTTCTCCCTTCAAACTTAAAATATTTCCAACCATATTATACCACATAAATTCTCTCAATAATAGGAATTCAAAAAACTATATAGAGTTCCTAAGTAAAAAATAACCCTATATAGTGATTCTAATTGAAATTCTATTGTTTATTCTGTAATAATTTTGTGGATTAAAACTGGTTTTTCTGCATGGTCACTAATAGAAATATTTTCATAAATTTTAGCTTTTACTTTCTCTACATCTTCATGATTTGAATAAATAGTCATAAGTGATTCACCTTTTTCTACCTTATCCCCAACCTTTTTATTAAGAACTATTCCTACAGCTAAATCAATTTTATCTTCTTTTGTAGCCCTTCCTGCACCTAAAAGCATTGCTGCAATACCAATATGATCAGCTACGATGTTTGAAACAAAACCACTTTCTTTAGCAGGAACTTCAATTTTATATTTTGCTTGTGGTAACTTTTCTGGATTGTCAGCAACTGATGGATCTCCACCTTGATTTTCAAGGAACATCTTGAATTTCTCTAATGCTTTACCATTTTTTATTGATTCGAGAAGTTTTTCTCTTGCTTCATCTAATGTACTTGCCTTTTTGGCTAATACAACCATTTGACTTCCAAGAGTCAATACAAGTTCTGTTAAATCTTCTGGACCTTTTCCTTTTAATGTATCAATAGCTTCTTTTACTTCAAGTGAATTACCAATAGCAAATCCTAGTGGTTGTGACATATCAGAAATTATTGCCATAGTCTTTCTACCTACATTATTACCTATTTTAACCATAGCATGTGCAAGTTTTTCTGAGTCTCCTTCTGTCTTCATGAAAGCTCCCGCACCTGTTTTAACATCAAGTACTATTGCATCTGCTCCTGCTGCAATCTTCTTACTCATTATTGAACTAGCAATTAGTGGAATTGAGTTTACGGTTCCTGTTACATCACGAAGTGCGTATAACTTCTTATCCGCTGGAGTCAAGTTACCAGTTTGAGCCATAACTGCAACTTTACTGCGGTTAACAAAATCAATAAATTGTTCCTTTGTAAGTTCAACATGGAATCCCTTTACTGACTCAAGTTTATCTATAGTTCCACCAGTATGTCCAAGACCTCTTCCAGACATTTTAGCAACTGGTATGCCTAAAGAAGCAACAAGAGGTGCTAATACAAGTGTTGTTGTATCTCCTACCCCACCAGTTGAGTGTTTATCTACCTTAATGCCATCAATTGGTGATAAATCAATAGTTTCTCCAGATCTAACCATTGCCATTGTTAAATCTGCTCTTTCACGGTCATTCATATCTTGGAAATAAATAGCCATTGCAAGTGCACTTGCTTGATAATCAGGAATTGTTCCTTTAGTATAACCTTCTATAAAAAAGTTAATTTCCTCTGTTGTTAATTCTCCTCCATCACGCTTTTTTGAAATTATATCTACCATTCTCATTTTTGTCTGCCACCTCTTTATGTTAATTTTCGCAAAAAACTTTCACCGTATTTAGGCATTTTAACTTTAAAGTTATCTGCAACTGTTGCACCTAGGTCTGAAAAAGTCTTGCGAATTCCCAAATCCCTTCCTTCTTTAAATTTCTTTGAATAAACAAGCAGAGGCACAAATTCCCGGGTATGATCTGTTCCACTATACGTTGGATCATTACCGTGATCCGCTGTAATTATAAGTAAATCATCTTTTCTTAATTTTTTAAATACTTCAGTAAGTCTTTTATCAAATGCTTCTATAGCATCTCCATATCCTATTGGATCACGTCTATGACCGTAAGCTGCATCAAAATCAACTAAATTAGTAAAGCTAAGCCCGTGAAAATCTTCATCTAATAGTGGAATAAACTTATCCATACCATCCATATTTGATTTAGTTCTAATTGCCCTTGTAACTCCTTCACTATCAAATATGTCTCTAATTTTTCCAATTGCAATAGAATCTAAGCCCGAATCTTTTAAGTAATTCATTACTGTTTCACCAAAAGGTTTTAGGGCATAATCATGTCTATTTGAAGTTCTCTTAAATGTATCTGCTGATTTTCCAACAAATGGTCTAGCAATTATTCTTCCTAATTTGTAAGGTTCATCAAGTGTTATATCGCGGCAATATTGACATATCTTATATAGCTCATCTAAAGGTATAACTTGTTCATGTGCAGCAATTTGAAGTACAGAATCTGCAGATGTATATACTATTAATTCACCAGTTCTAAGCTGTCTTTCACCAAGTTCCTTTATAATTTCTGTACCACTAGCTGGTCTATTTGCTATAACTTTTCTTCCAGAAAAATCTTCAATCTGCTTAATTAATTCATCCGGAAAACCATTAGGGAAAACTCTAAAAGGCTTACCAATATATAGGCCCATCATTTCCCAATGTCCTGTCATAGTATCTTTTCCACAAGAAGATTCCTGCATTTTTCCAAAATAAGCTTTTGGATGAACTGCCTTCTTTACTCCTCTAATTTTATAAATATTAGATAACCCCATAGCTTCCATATTAGGTATATTCAATCCGTTCTTCTTTTCCGCAATGTGTGCTAATGTATTCACGCCAAAATCATTGAATTTCGCTGAATCTGGTGCTTCACCAATACCAACTGAATCCATCACTATGATATGTATTCTCTTAAATTCATCCATCAAATTTCCTCCTTACATACATTATACAATTAATCCAACAACAGTTGCTGTAAGTACACTTACTAGTGTTGCTCTATATAATAATTTTAACCCAAAACGTGCAACTACTTACCTTGCTTTTCATTTAGACCTTTAACTGCACCTGCTATAATTCCAATTGATGAAAAGTTTGCAAATCAAACTAAAAATACAGATACAATAGCTATTGCTCTATAAGACAATCCCAAATTTCTCTGTGCAAGTGTAATCATTGCAACAAACTCATTTGATACAAGCTTCATTGCCATTATACTTCCTGCTTTTACTGCTTCGTTAAATGGTACACCCATCAAAAATACAAATGAAGAGAAAATATATCCAAGAATATCCTGAAATGAAATACCGCATATGCCTTTAATTATTGAATTGATTAGTGAAACTAGGCATTTGAAAGAAAATGACAAGTCAAAGATGCGACGGATATTTTTTATCATACAAGAAGTCAGGTTCCGCAGATAGTGAATCCTATCTAAGGGTTCTACCGACGCAGTATGATAAAAAATAGGCTAGCATACTGACTAGTTATTTCTTTGAAAATGCCTTATTTAAATCTTTTTTAGTAAAAGCTCCTGGCAGCAATTCATCTAATGTTTTAACTAAATATTCATCTTCATTTTTTCCCAATATTATTTTTGTATCCTTTAAAGCAAATTCTGCTATAACCTGTCTGCAAACACCACAAGGGTAAGTATAATTGTTTTCTACTCCTACAATTGCAATAGCCTTTATAGCTTTATTTCCTTCCGATACAGCTTTAAATATTGCAGTTCTTTCTGCACAATTTGTTGCACCATATGAGGCATTTTCTATATTACAGCCTATATAAACCTTCCCATCTTCAGCAAGTACAGCTGCACCCACTTTAAAATTAGAATAAGGAGCATAAGCATTTTTTTTTCCCTCAAAAGCCTTAGAAACTAAATTTTTATAGTCCATTGAATTTTTATTCTCCCTTAAATTTGCATTTATCAAACATGATAAATCTTTTTTAAATATTATTAATCCTTAGTCTCCATAAAAAAATTTTTTAACTTTATGATATACATTTTCTTCGCCTATTGCTAAAAAAATGTCTCCCTCTTTAAATACAGCATAAGGTCCCGGAGAAAGTATTAAATTTCCGTCTCTTCTTATTCCTATTATAGTAGCATTTGTATTTTGCCAAAATTTACTTTCACCTATTGTCTTTCCTATAATACTAAGTCCTTTAGATATTTTAAACTCAAAAGGCATAAAAGGATTGATATTTACAAACCTGTTTGAATAATCTATAAGTTCATTGATTTTCTCTTCAATTTTTTTCTCAACTTCATTTTTCTCATTTAATAAATTCAAAATTTCATCTTTAGATTTATCCATAGAACCCATATTTTTAAATTTATTTAGAAATTTAAGACAATTATCCTCGGATTTAACAATAATTCCACTGCCCTTTACCACTTCTACAATATCCATTTCACTCAAAAGAATAACAGCTCTTCTTACAGTTTCAGGTGAAACGTTATAATGACTCGAAAGAGATGATCTCCCATAAAGTTTATCCCCTATAGAAAAATCGCCCTCTAATATTCTATTAGCTATATCAACTGCTATCTTTTGGTACACAGGTTTTGTAACATTTTGTGATGACATTTTAAATTTTACTTCAAATTATTTTATCCGATCGCTACCATTGCTAACACCCCATCGCACTCTGTGAAAGCGATTCACACAAAATTAAAAATTTTGGTTCTCTGCTTGCACACAGCGAAAGCGACTATCACCAAATCATAGATTTGGGATATCTGATTTTCTATCAAAGTGGGGCATAATCACTGCTACACGCCTGGATAAGTTCTTCTAATTTTCAGCTGGAGGGAGTCTCATCCTTATAAGCAAACTCCATCTGAACCTAAGAATTACTTGATAACTTGAAGTAAAGCCTCCTTCCAATAAAATCCTTATAAATCAATATTAAGTATAAATTATTATTCATATTATGTAAATAATAATTTAACAATTTGTTGAAATTAATAATTAAAACTGCATATAAGCCCTTAATATACACTAAAATAAAGTTAATTGAAGTCATATATAAATTATTAATATATATTATAAATATATATTAACTTTTAATGACAAGTGACAACTTATGTGATAGAATTAAGTTGTCACTAAATTTAAAATAATGATAAACTACGAACAAATAACAGCAATACTTGAAATTTTTCTTGTAGGCGTGAAAAAAGGAGGTAATTTATTTGATAAAAGTAGGCGTGATAGGTTTAGGTAAGACAGGAAAATATATTGCAGAAGGTATTTTACAACAAAATAACATGAAAATAGTAGCTGCAATTTGCAGTCCTGGCAGTAAAAAAAAGGGAATGAATTTAGGAGAGTTACTTGGCAATTGTAAAACAGACGTAAAAATAACTACTTCTGATGAACTCCAAACTACTATTTTTAAAACCAAACCAGATGTTGTGGTAGATTTCTCAAATCCACAAGCAGCTATGAAAAATACCATCATACTATCAAAAATGAAAGTAAATATGGTAATAGGTACTACAGGTTTTTCTACAGAAGATATTGATAAGCTTCAAAATATACCTTATAAATTTAAAAATGGTATAGTTTATGCCCCAAACATTACTTTAGGTGTAAATGTAATAATGCTGCTAAGCAATATTGCAGCCACTATATTAAATAATTATGATTTTCAAATCGTGGAAATACATCATAAAAACAAAAAAGATTCTCCTTCAGGAACTGCATTAAAACTATCAGATGAAATAGAACATGGCCTTCAAGCATCAGGCGTACACAATAAAGCCATTCCTATAAGTTCTGTACGTGCTGGAGGTGTAGTAGGAAAACATGACGTTCTCATAATTGGTGAACATGATAAAATAGAAATAAGTCACGAATCCTTTTCAAGAAAAGTTTTTTCATTAGGAGCTATAAATGCAGTAAACTACATTTATAAAAAATCTGGATATTATGAAATGAAAGACGTATTGAATCTAAAGAACATTCTTCATAAATACATTGACACTCTAGACAATGAAGTAGTTAGTTCTCAACTTTAAAAATTAAACTATTTTACTGAGTCACATCTTTAATTTCAATTATGACCACCTTTAAAATAGGTGGTCCGTTAAAAATCTCTACAATTAAATCAATTATTCTTTACAATTAAATCAATTATATTGTACATTTTGCTTATCTTTCAATATATTTGTATTACAGCAAATATAAATTAGAAAAACAACGGGTACAGTGTAAGTCGTTTGGTATATTGCACCTCAAATGCATTTTGGTGTTAGATCATTCCAACTTTTGGTGATTGATAACATAATATTATATTATTATAATTTAATTAGATTCTCATGCTAAACGTTTTCAAAATATTCTTGAAAGGATGGAAAAAATGAAAAAGAGCTTAGCTAAAATTTTAGTTTCATTAATTGCATTTACCTCAGTAATGACTATGCCTCTTTATAAAGCAAGTGCAGCTACACAAACTCCAATATCAAGAAGTCAAGTTGAACAAAGAGCTGCAAAATTAATGGATTTGACCTGGACATACTCTGGATCTAAAAACAGTAATATATCTTCTCAATACTCATCAAGCGTTACCCTTCCTAATCAATTTAAAGGTGTAACGACAGCAACCTTTAAAGGTATACCTTATGGTTGGGGTGGTATTGACGGAATAGATACCAACTCCTATAATGCTCCGTGGACAAGCTTTCTTGATGCAATTAATAAAGGTGCTTTTACAGGAAACGTAAATACAAATGCAGGAATAGGATATATACCCGGTACTGCAGGAATAGACTGTTCTGGTTTTGTACAAGCATCCTTCAATATTGTAGATTACAAACAGTCAACAAGTACTTTACTAAACAGTTATTTTAAGAAAATTGATTTAAACAGTTTGCAGCACATGGATATCCTAGACAAGCCAGGTGATCATGTAGTTATCTTTGATAAGTGGGGAACTTTAAGTGGAATACAAGGTGCTTTTACCTATGAATCAACACCTGATCAAATTTATGGTGGAATACAAGGTGCTAAAAGATATTTTATAAGTATGAACACAATTAACCAGGGATATATACCTGCAAGATATATATCCCTAGTTGAAGATACATCTTCTCAAACAACTGGAACTACTACATCAAATACATCAATTTCCAAATTTAAAATTGGAGGATATGCACAAGTTGCCAATGTAATAAGTTATGCAAACTTAAGAGCAAATCCATCAACAAATTACGCTATTTTAACCATTGTTCCAAAAGGTACTATTTTAAAATTAATCAATTATTCAAATGAATGGTATCAAGTTACTTATAACGGACAGACAGGATGGATTTGGGGAAACACCCTTGGTACAGTACCAGCAAATCAATATGTAACTATTAGCAGCGTATATCAGTTAAATATAAGAGCAAACCCATCGTCTACAGCACAGATAATTGGAGTACTCTCCCAAGGACAATACGCACAGAAAATTGGTCAAACTTCAGATGGCAGCTGGTACAAAATTTGTATAAATGGAATTCAAGGTTGGTCTTCCTCAAAATATTTAACCTATATTCAATAATAAAAAGATTGCAATCAAGTTTACTCTATGTAAACTTGTATTGCAGTCTTTTTTAACTTCAATTTTATTTTGCCACAAGTTAATGCTGTTTATACTACAATTGTGGGATGGTTTATCTTAACCTCTATATTTTACTTACACAGATAAATTAGATATAGACCATACGTATAGTTTGATAAACTATTGATTTTCTTAAGGCAATTGATTTTTATACTCCTCATTGCTTATTTTTTCTATAGGCTCAACATATGTTTCATCCTCATCCACATATTCTTCAATTATATTTTTTCTTCTGTTAAATTTGTTAACTGACTGGTAACTGTCTTCCATATCAAATCCAACCTGTTCATCATTTCCGCGATATCCTCTATTCCAAGTATCCTTAAGAACATCTTCTTCTGGAGGTCTGTTTTTTATTTCATCAGGTTTTGAATTATCTATACTTTGTTGACAATCAATACAGCGCTCTGCATATGGAACAAATTCTAATCTATTTAGATCTATTTCCCTACCACACATTTCACATATTCCATAAGTACCCTCTTGGATTTTCTTTAGAGCATTGTCTACCTTTTCTATAATAAATTCTTCATTTTTTTGAAAAGCTAGCCCTCTTTCCTTATCAAATATGCTGCTGGCATTATCTGCTGGATGATTGTCATAAAAAGACAGTTCCCTAGATAGTTCTGCATTGGATTTTATCGTTTCATTCTTTTCCATCTGTTCTAATAAATCGTAAGCTGCATCCCTTTGTGATTTCAATTTATCTTTAAACCTTTGTAATAATTTCTCATCCATAATTATTGACACCTCTCAATTATATTTCAGCATACATATATTTTAACTAAAAAAACATCATTTATTCTATTACGTCTAGTTAGCTTTTAATACATTTGTGAATACCAAATATATAATTTTTATGAATATTACAACTCAGTTAATTTATTTGAACCAACTCATATTTTTTACTACCTAAACCTATTTTTTCTGCATAATCAAGAGTATATCTCCCTCTTTTAAATACAACTTTACCACTATTTTTATCTAAAACATCAAGGCAGGCTTTATCAATAGCTACAGGATCCGTTGAAGCAAAAACCCCAATATCCTTTGTTATTGGTTTCATATTGTGTCCTTCACAATCACAATTTTTAGTTATGTTAAAAGCAAATGTTATATAAATATTATTTTTGTCTTTTGCTGCAGCATAAGCATATTCTGCAAGCCTTTCATTAAAAGATTTGGTCATAGATCCAAGCCAGCTGTGATAAATAGCTTCATGGGGACATATTGCCATGCAAGAAGCACATCCAATACATTCGTCTTTATTGATCTTTGCTTTTTTACTTACAGTTATGGCATTTTGAGGACATTTTTTTGCACAAGCACTGCAGCCTTTACATTTAAAAAAGTTAACTTTAGGTACAGAATTTGAATGCTGGGCAAGCTTTCCTCCCCTTGATGCACATCCCATTCCAAGTTGTTTTATGGCACCTCCAAAACCAGCAAGTACATGCCCTTTAAAATGGCTTAAAACAATAAGCTGCTTTTTATTTGCAATTTCTTTTCCTACTTTACATTTGCTAAAATTCTTTTTATTAATTTCAACTTCATGAAAATCCTCTCCATGTTCACCATCAGCTATTATTACAGGAAGCTGAGTAAACCCATGGTCTTTTGCAAGTTTCAAATGTTTTTCCCTTGTAGTTCTCTCACCTCTATAGAGAACATTTGTCTCTATAAACGCACTATCTATGTTATTTTCGTTTAAATAATTTATTATTCCACCAAAATTTTTTGATTGTATAAAAGTATTATTCCCCTTTTCTCCAAAATGAACTTTAAGTGGTATGAATTTTTCAAGAATTATGTTCTCTTCCTCCACTATTTTTTTTAAAAGTTCACCTGCAGCATTACTTATTTCTTCCGTTTTGGAGTACGAATCAATAGCCTTAAAATAAACTTTTTTCATAGAATAAACCTCCAGCAATAAATTAAATTTTTATTCTACTAAAAATTATAGCATATTTTACCACAGTAAATTCCATAATTAAATTTTTACTTAAACCTATTGACTTTGACATTATGGTAAAGTTTAAAATGTAATTAATCACTTCGAAGGGAATAAATATTAGGAGGCTTTTATGTATACTATAGGGCAATTTTCGAAAATTGGAAATGTTTCAACCAAAATGCTTAGACATTATGACAAAATTGGATTGATCAAACCAACTTTTGTTAATCCAGAAAATCAATATAGATATTATGAAAAACATCAAGTACAAGACATTCTAAAAATAAATAGACTTAAAAAATATAAATTTTCATTGGATGAAATAAAACAAATTATTAAGGATAAAAATAACAGCACTTTAGAAAAATTTTTATCAAAGCAGATAAATTTATTTGAGATTGAAATACAACAAAGTAATGATATTTTACTTCATCTTAAACATTCAATGGATCAATTACAGAAAGGCGAGGATATAATGAATTCTAAAAGAAATTTCCATATTTTAATTGATACTTTAAAAGATACAACAGTTTTAAGCATAAGGGACACAATTTCAATGGACAATATAGGCAACTTAATAGGTAAGGCTTTTGAAAATATTTACAGAAATGGTCTTTCACCTTCCGGAAATATAAGAACTATTTACTACGACCAGGATTTTGATCAAAATTCTGACAGTGACTTTGATCACAATAATGCAGATATAGAAGTTTGCATTCCAGTAAACAGACAGCTAAAAACAGATGCTGTATCAACTAAAGTTTTAAAAGGTGGCTTATATGTACACACAACTTTTATAGGTCCTTATAGTGAAATTGGTGAAGCTTATGCTGAACTCCTTGACTGGATAAATAAAAATTCCTATAAAATAGCTGGACCTCCCCATGATGAATACATCAAAGGTCCTGACTCTAAATGCAGTCCCAATGAATTTATGACAGAAGTGTATTTTCCAATAAATTAAAAATAATATTCAAAAATATGATGTATAACTTAAATTATACATCATATTTTTCTTCTATCCTTCATCCTCTTCTTTTTTTCATACATTCGTTTGTCTGCTAATTTCATAAGTTGATTTATATCCTCTGAATCATTTTTAAACTGAGAAAGCCCATAGGCAAAACTAATCTCTTTTTTGTCTCCATCTAAATTAAAAGGATAATCTTTAAGTGCCTGGGAAGCCCTACTTATGATATCAATAGCACTATTCTTATCCTTGTTTAGAAATACTACTGCAAATTCATCTCCACCAATTCTTGCAAAAATATCATCTTTACAAATTTCTTTTTTGAAAATATCTGCAAATTTTTTCAGAATTCTATCACCCATGCTGTGACCATAAGTATCGTTAATAGCTTTAAGATTATTTAAGTCTATTATGCACATAACAAAACTCTCCTTTGAAAGCTTTGCTTTATTTACAATTTCGCCTAATAATTTCTGAAAATAATTTCTGTTATATATTTTAGTTAAGCTATCGTATCTAGACATATATAGAATATTTTCTAACAACTGAGCATTTTTAAAAGCCAAAGCAATATCATAAGATAAATATTCAAGTAACTTTTTATCGTCTTCATTAAAACTTTCTTTCTCATCTGTATTATATATATCAATAAAACCCATAACACGTCCATCAATACAAATGCCGCAAGTTAAAAGCTGGTAAGGATACCTTATAAACAATTTTTTCCATAAGTTGTGTTTATCTTTTTCATTAAATAGATCTTTTTCTAGATTATTTATGACTATAGGATTACATAATTTCTGAATATTCATATTATGAACTTTATATTGGTACAAATCTCTCAGTTTATATCCTGTTTCTTTTATTTTATCAGGAAAATATCCTTTTGTAGCTTTATAAACTAATTTATCATCTTTCATAAATAAAATACTTTCCATAGTACCACTTGGAATTACATCCAATGACTTACAAAGTATCATTTCAAATAAGCTATCAATTTCGCAGGAAGACAACATATGACTATTTATTTCCATAATAGCTTTTGTGGCATTATTCATCTGTTCCACTTTGTATTTTTGTTCTTCTAATACATTATATTTTTATATACAACATCTACTATAATATCGTTTTCATTATATGGAAAATAATTTAATTTATTGTTTATAACGTCTACTTTCCAAAACCACAGTTAGGGAAGGAACAGGCATTACATGAAAGACATAAACCACCATGTCCGAGGCTTGCAAGATCTTCTATGGTTATCTTATCATCTGCCATAACTCTTGGGAGAACTAGGTCGAAAATGGTACGTTTAGCATACATTACACACCCTGGCAAACCTAAAATTGGAATTGTGTCTTTGTAATATGCTAACAAAAACATTGCACCAGGAAGCACAGGAGCACCATAAGAAATAATTTTTGCACCTGTATTTTTAATAGAAGTTGGTGTAGTGTCATCAGGATCTACACTCATTCCACCTGTGCAAATTATTAATTGCGCACCTTCATCAATAAAGTCTTTGATAGCTTGAGTAATTTGATCTGGCTTATCATCTAAAATCTTCTGTCCTAAAACTTCCGTATCATATTCCGCAAGTTTTTTCCTAATAACCGGACCAAAAGCATCCTTTATTCTTCCATGGAAAACTTCGCTACCTGTAGTTACAATACCTGCTTTTTTATGTTTGAATGGCATAATTTTTATAAGTGGTTTATTTCCTGCAACTTCAACTGCCTTATCCATTTTCTCTTGTTCAATTACAAGAGGAATAATACGTGTACCAGCTAATTGATCACCTTTTTTAACAGGAAAATTATTGTGGCGGGTAGCAATCATCATTTCACCAAGAGAATTGACTTTATAAAGCCTTTCAACGTCAACTTTGAGTAAGCCATCTTCTTCGGCAATTAGTTCAATTTTACCTTCCTTTATCTCAGATGGACACATATAATCATTTTTGCAAATATCATAAAGAATTTTTGCTGCTTCATTTTCATGTAGCATACCTTCCTGCTTTTCCCATACATATAGATTCTCTTTACCCACTGATAATAAAACAGGAATATCTTCCTCAGTAACAATATGTCCTTTTTTAAATGCAACATCCTTTTTTACTCCACTAATAATTTGCGTAATATCATGACAAAGTACATGACCTACAGCTTCTTTAGTTTTAATCTTTTTCATTATAATTTAGCTCCTCTCTAAATTACCTCTATTAGTACCTCCATAGTTCCTCCGCAAACCATGCCTTCAGATTCAGCTACATCTCCGGTCATATCAACATGCTCTATAAAGGAACTTCTTTCTCCTGTAGTTTTTCTCATCATTTCTCTTGCTTTCTGCAATACAGAAGATTCACTACACCCTCCACCTATAGTTCCCACACTCATACCATCAGGATAGGTGATCATTTTAGCTCCTGCTTTTCTAGGGACTGATCCCTTAGAGGACAGAATAGTTATAAATGCTTTAGGTTTTGATGATTTTTTAGATGCATTTTTTAGTACTTCTTTATCAAACTCTGGGATAACAAAACTTTTTCCAAATTTGCTCATAGTTTCTTTGTTTTTAAAGCTTATAAGCTGTGATACTATGGAAATAGCTATTTCATCTGGAGTAATAGCATTTATATCTATACCAATTGGAGCATTAACCAATTCCAATTTTTCTTTAGAGAATCCCTCTTCCAATAGTTCTTTTTTCATAGCATTTACTCTACGTTTTGAACCTATCATTCCAACATAACTAAGATCATAATTTAAAACTCTACGTAAAACAACTCCATCATATCTATGACCTCTTGTTACAATAGCTACATAATCAGATTTTTCCAAATTAATTAAATCAAAGGATTTATCAAAACTTTCACAAATGACCTTTTCTGCTTCAGGAAATCTCGCTTTATTTGCAAAGAAAGGTCTATCATCTATAACTGTAACAGAAAATCCCACTCTTGATGCAAATTCTGTCACTGGCCTTGCTATGTGACCCCCGCCAAAAATAACTAGACGTAGTTTAGGAACAAATGGTTCAATTAAAACATTCTTATTTTCACCTATGCTAATCATTTCAAGTTTACCACTTTCTAAACAACTGCATATTTTTTCATAAGTATTATCATCAACTGAGAAAGACTTTTTTTCTATATCTTCTCTAGTTAAAATAACTTTTTTTATAATATTACCTTCTTCTGTACTAAGTAAATCAATATAAGTTAATGTTACACATTGATGTCCCTTGTCTACTTCCGTTACCAATTGTTTATATATGTCTTCAAACATTTTTTCACCTTCTAACTAAATTTTTTTCTTAATACTAACATACATTTATATACCTTTGTAATTACATTTTATCCCTTAACAAAATTACTATTCAACAAATAATATTACATCTTCATAATATCTCAAATTACTTCAATCTTCCACAAATTTTGCAATAATCTATTTCCTCTCAATGTACTACATATGTCCTCATATAATGTGAAAATGCCTGGTTGACAATTGTACATCAATGGTTTATTATTAAATTGTTATAGTAAAGTGGGTGGAATTTAATAGTACAGCTAGTCCAAAAAGGAGGTTATTACATGGATTTACAAAATATAGTAGAACATGAAGGTAAACTGAGAATTGTACAGGAAAGTGTTCCAGGTAAACAAATTACCCTTGCTCATATAATTGCTGGTCCTGACGATGTTATATATAAGAAGTTAGGATTAAATCCTAATATTGATTATGGAAAAGCCGCTATTGGAATCATGACCATGACTCCTAGCGAAACTGCAATTATTGCGGCAGATATAGCTACTAAAAGTGGCGATCTAGAATTAGGCTTTGTAGACAGATTTAGTGGAACCTTAATTATAACAGGAGGGATTTCTGAAGTCGAGTCTGCTGTGAAATCGATTGTTGAATATTGCGAGGAATTTCTTGGCTTTACAACATGTGAAATGACAAGAACGTAGGTGATCATACATGAAAAAAATAATCTTGTTCGGTAGAAGCGAATGTGGAAAAACTACTTTAACTCAAACATTAAGAGGACAAAAAATCTCTTACCATAAAACTCAATATGTTAATCACTTTGATGTAGTTATTGATACTCCAGGAGAATATGCAGAAAATAGATCCTTAGCAAGTGCTCTTGCTGTATATTCCTATGAAGCAGATGTAGTAGGTCTATTGCTTAGTTGTATAGAACCTTATTCCATATATCCCCCTAATATTGCACCTAATGTAAACCGAGAAGTTATAGGTATAGTGACTCAAATAGACCGACCTAATGGTAATCCAGACCAGGCAGAGGAATGGTTAAAACTTGCTGGGTGCAAAACAATTTTTCGTATAAGTTCCTACACTAAGGAAGGAGTATGGGAAATTTTAAGTTATCTTCGGGAGGATGGAGATGTTCTGCCTTGGAGTAATGAGAACGATTTCATGGCTGAATAAAAAAGCTATTCCCATAGGTTTAAACAAACTCCTCTCACATTTAATGTATAACATACATACCATATTTTCGTTTTTTAATCTCCTGAAGCTAAGATTGAAGACTAAAAATGGACAGCTATTATTTCAGCCGTCCATTTTATAATGTCCCTTTTTAGATAACTTAAACCCAAACCCTTTCTTTTACTTAATATATGTGCTTCAATATTATTAGCTACTTCTGTGGCAAGCTTTCTTAAAAGTGGTAGTCTTACTCCCACAATATTATCATTGTCAGGACATAATTTTTCTTGAAATTTTTTATATTTATCATCCGCCAACTCAAAAATTTTTTTTCTTATCATTCTTTTATACAAATCATTTTCACCCATTAATTTCCCCCATTATTATAAAAATAATTTGCAGAAATTCATATAATTTCATAGTTTAAGAACTTCGATCTTAACCATCTGCATTTTGCCTCTCTATTTCTAAAAGTTTTTCTTTTATATCTAAACCACCTGCATAACCAACTAATTTACCATTTGAACCTATAACACGGTGACAGGGAATACATATGGGAATAGGATTTTTATTGTTTGCCATTCCAACAGCACGACAAGCCTTTATATTTCCTATATTTTTTGCCACATCTTTATAACTCAATGTTTCACCATAGGGAATCTCTTGCAGCACATTCCACACTTTTTGTTGAAATTCAGTACCCTGTGGTTCCAGCGGCAAATCAAATTTTTTTCTCTTTCCTTCCAGATATTCTTGGAGCTGATTACCTGCCTCTTTCAATAAGGATGTTTCATTTTCATATACATCTTGAAAATTGATTTTTCCAAAACTTATATGAGTAATGGCCTTTCCATTTTCAACAATACCTATTTTACCAATTTTCGTTTCATAATAAAATCCATTATTCATGCTGCTTCCTCCACTTTTACTTTTTTCTTTAATAATAATTATAAGTATTTTTAGAAATCCTGTAAAACATATTAATCATTTTCTATCTAGATAAGTTACTATCTTTTATAAAATATAGTTTCTAAAAAAACTCTCTTATTACGTTACTCTTGCAGAGGAATATAAATAAGCAATGTAAAATATCCTTCTGTAATTGTAATTGACATCGCACCATCATCATATCTTTCAGTAATTTCCTTAATACTGGCCAAGCCAAATCCATGAACTCTTGTATTTTGTTTAGTAGTTACAAAAGCTCCATTTTTCTTTGATAGTCTCTAAAAATGGGGTTACTATTACCAGCTGGAAAGAATGTGATTTTGCAAACCTGGGCAGAGATGGAAAAGAAGATGTTAATGATTCTGGCGGAAAGTATCATTACGAATATCGACTCCTATTAGGAGAATGCAGCTGCATTTCTGGAAGTAATTACAACCGCATAACTGGTCAAAAAGTAAATATTAAGCCAGGTCATTTTGCTACTATACTGACATCAGAAGAAAATAGAAATAATAATATACACGTTAATAACACCAAACTTACCAATATGATTACCCACAAGACATTAAATGTTTCCTTTCAAGGATACTTTCACTATGATATGATGGCAAACAAGTTCTACATTTTAAATGATCAAGACTATGCTGCGATTACCAAAAATTTGACCAATGAATGGCAGGAAAAACTTATTTACCTTGAAAAAGGTATGTGCTGTTCTTCACATTAAAAAGATATGAATATAAATTGTGTTGGGGCAAATAAGCCCCAATTTTGTTTCAATAATTAATATATTCCATAACTTTCACCTAGCCAATGCTCCATCCAATTGCCTTTTCCCTTACATTTATAAATTCATTGTAAATGCCGTCTTCCTTAATCAGATCTTCATGCCTTCCACTTTGAACAATATGTCCCCCACTCAATACAAAAATTTTATCTGCATTTCTAACTGTTGAGAGGCGGTGTGCAATCATGATGACTGTCTTGTTTTTCGTGAGTTCTTCAATTGCAGACTGCAATTTATTTTCATTTTCAGGATCCACACTTGAAGTTGCCTCATCTAAAATAATTATAGGTGCATCTTTTAAAATTGCCCTGGCAATTGAAATACGCTGCTTTTGTCCTCCAGAAAGACTGCTTCCACCTTCTCCAATCATGGTGTCATAACCATCAGGAAGTTCCATTATAAAGTCATGACAACACGCCTTTTTAGCTGATGCAATCACTTCTTCCATAGTTGCATCCGGGTGTCCAAACTTGATATTGTTCAAAATTGTATCTTGAAATAAATATACATTTTGAAATACAATACTGATATTTTTCATCAGGCTTTCACATGTATATTCCTTGACATTGTGTCCTCCAAGTAGTACTTCACCCTCATCTACATCCCAGAATCTGGAAATAAGATTGCAAATCGTACTCTTACCACCGCCGGATGGTCCTACAATAGCAGCTGTCGTGTTTTGAGGTATCGTAAGACTTATATTGTCAAGTATTTTCCTTGAGTCATAGGAAAATGATACATTTTTAAGTTCAATATTATGGTTACGCGGGATAATATCTACTCCTGCCCGATCCATGAGAGGTATTTTCTGAACTGATTCAATTTTATCCATACTACTGTCAATCAAACGCAGCGTACCTGAAACATTTCCAATTGATTCAATGCAGGAATAGATAACAAAACTCGATATAATCATCATTAACGTATACAATAGTGAAAGCTTGCTATTGCAAAGTAAATAGCATGACATCATGACTATTGCACAGCTTGCAAATTTAAATACATACTGATAAAGAGCAACTAATTTTACAAAGGTTCCTTCCATGCTAAGATTACGACTTCGGCTTTCTTCAATGGCATCATCTACTGCACGATTTGATTTTTCACCGAGTCCAAAAGTTTTTATAACTGATATTCCCTGAATATACTCCAAAACTGCTGTAACAAGCGAACTTTGAGCTTCCTGCCTTTTTGGCACAATATCAGTGCTTTTCTTTTGTAAAATTGAATTGACAAGCAATCCTATCAAAATTGCACAGATTGATACAAGTCCGATATGCCAGTCAAAGAAACCAATCATAATGGTAATTACAACTGCATGTACAAATCCAACAACAATACTATTTAAAACATCACCCGCATTATTTTCAATATCGGCAATTGTAGTTGTAACTATTGATGCAATTTCCCCCAGTCTGTTTGAACTGAAATATCCCATAGGCATTCTCTTTAACCTGTCCCCAATTTCAATTCTCTTGTCTGCACACATGTTAAAACATGTAATACTCCTTTTCTTGTTTGCAAGATAACCAAATATGATTTTTCCTATCAAGCCCACAAACATGATTAAAAATGCAATGAACACCACCCGGGTGGAAATTTTACCACCGCCCTCTTTTTCATTTATAATATTGTACATGCTATATATAATTGCCATAATTGGCACAACTTGAAAAACAGAAAATATAACATTTAATATAAAAGATTCTACTAAATCACCCTTGTATTTCCCTGAAAATCTTAAAAGTCGTTTTATTGTCTTATGCATATTTTTCTCCTCCTTTAACAGAATCTGTATCTTTTGCACCTATATGTGCTTTCCACATGCTCTTGTACATGGCACAATTTTTAAGCAGCTCTTTATGAGTTCCCTGAGATACTATTTCTCCTTGTTTCATTACAATAATATTATCTGCAGAGGTAATCGTGGAAAGTCTATGTGCAATAACAATAAGAGTTTTTCCTTTGACGAGCTTTGATATGGATTCCTGTATTACTGCTTCATTTTCTGCATCTGTATAAGCTGTAGCTTCATCAAGCACAACTATAGGACTGTCTTTTAAAATTGCCCTTGCAATTGAAATACGCTGTTTTTCACCGCCGGAAAAATGATTGCCCCCCTCTCCGGCTATAGTATCATATCCATGTTCCATGGACATGATTAAATCATGGCAGCTGGCTCTTTCTGCCGCTTCTATTACTTCTTCATCCGTAGCATCTTTTTTACCTATACGTATATTTTCCTTTATGGACATATTGAATAGAAAGTTTTCCTGAGATACATAGGAAATAATATCACTTATCTCTTTTAATGGAATATTTTTTACATTTACGCTGCCTATGGTTATGCTTCCGCTTTTAACATCCCAAAAATTTGCCAGAAGCTTTGCAACAGTTGATTTGCCGGAACCTGAAGGCCCTACAATTGCAGTCATTCCATGTGGAATTGTTTCAAAAGATATGCCGTGTAAAACCTCTGTATCATCATATCCAAAAGTTACATCTTTAAATTTTATCTTGTACTCACGCAATTTTTGATATTCTACAGGACGTTTTAATTCATCTGCATCCAGTATTTCACATACCTCATTCATAATAGTTCCCATAGATGCAATACCATCCGTATATTTCATTGCCTGTATCAATGGCGATAAAAGCCCAAGAGACAATATTATACACGTAATAAAATGTGCAAGTGTAAGTGTTCCATTGATATAGAAATATAATCCTGCAGGTAATACAAACAGCATGGATTCAGGAGTAATATACATGATTGCAGTATATAAAAACAAGGTATTCTTGAAAAACGAAGTTACTGCACTGCAATTATCATTTACAGCATTAGTATATTTTTCATAAGAAGCAGCAGACTGATTGAAAGCCTTGATTGCTTCAATACCATTTACATATTCAACCACAGTTGAATTCATAACATTTCCAGCTGAAACATACTTCTTGTAATAGTACAAGTATTTTTTCATGATGATTTTACACAATATCATCCCTATTGGTATAGTTATGAGTGAAATCACTGCAATTCGCACGTCGATATAAAATAAGTAAACAAGTACACATACTGGAATCAATAGATTCGATGTCAGCTCTGGAATAATATGTGCCAGTGGTTGTTCAATCTTTTCTACTGTATCCACCATTATTGTCTTCAACTCACCTGATGAAGTTTTAAGTACATAACCAAGTGGAACTTTTGAAAGTTTTGAAGTCAGTCTTCTGCGTATATTTCCAAGTATCGCATATGCTGCATTATGGGACAGTGACGTAGATAAGGCAGTAAAGACAATCTTTCCAGTATAGCCTGCTAATGCAATAAGTGTTATGAAAGCAAGCTCATTAAAAGTATAATTTTCATTTACAATTTCTACAGTAATTCCTGCAATAGCAAAATAAGGTATCATACCGCAGGCAACACCAAGTACCGCTAAAATTATCGAAGCAGTCATTTTGCCCTTGCACTCAAATGAAAATGACAGCAACCTCTTAAAGGGACTTTCTTTTTCTTTTCTCATTTTTATCCTCCTTATATTCAATCCTAAAAAATGGGATATAATTCATCAGCTAGTTTTTACTAACTGAATTGAATTATATCCCACATATACTTACCTATCTACTCCATTTGTTTATTTTTGCTCCAAAAGTGCAGCTTAATTACTTTTCCTAAAATGAATTGGAGTTACACCCATGATGTCTGAAAAGGCTTTTGAAAATTTGCTGGCATTTTGATATCCTACTGTAATTGCAATATTAGCAATAGTCTTATCAGTATTTTTGAGCATATCTGCTGCTTTTTTAATTCTATATTCTTTAATGAATGCATAATAGGTTTTCCCATATATCTCCTTAAAACACTCCGAAAATGTTCTGGAACTAATATCATATTTCTCTGCAATCTGTTCTATCTTAACATATACTTCTGTATTTTTCGTAACTTCATTTTTTATCATTTTTACTTTATCTGTAAGCTGCCTGTCAAAATACTTTTCTTTAACTTTACCTGCTTCTATGTCATGATTAATTAACAGTAAAGTAAGTTCTGCAAATTTAAGAATTGTTTTTTCTCTCCAAAATATATTATCTGGCAGAATAATTTCTTTCATTATTTTTTGTATGCTGCTATTATCCGACAATATCATATACTTATACTTACCGTATTGTCTCATTTTATTTACCAATAAATTACTAGTAATGCTAGTATGGGGAAATATGGTTTTAAGAAAATCATCCAAGTTTTTCGGACTGGTAGTAATTGAAATACCTTTATAATTGCCTAATGGAAAATTATGTTCATGCTGCTCATCATTTGAAAGTGCAGTTACAAAATCTCCTGTTCCCATATAAAATACTTTGTGGTTTAAAAAATTAAATTCACATCTTCCTGAAATACAATAATCCATTTCAATTGATCCTGCTTCTTCTACAGGAAACAGTTGTTCGGATGTCTTAATCACTACATCATCGTATACAATCCATACGCCATCAAATATTTCGTATTGGATTGTTTTTCCTTGTATGTAATTTTCATTATAATAGTAAATTGTCTTATCATCCGTAGTTTTAACATTTTTAATCATGTTTTTAAAAGATAACTCATATCTGGCATCTGATATATATAATTTTCTATTCATTTCTTAATACTCCACTCCAATTTTTTAAAGTATTTATTCCTAAAATTATTATTAAATTACTTATTTTACTTTACCACAGTAATAATTATATACTCAATTTTATGTTAGCATAAAGTAGAAACATTGACACATTTTTTAATTAAAGCTACAATCATATTAATTTAAACGTAAGGCGGTGATGTGAAATGTCACTAGAGGTGACTTCAAATATTGAAAATCCTAAAGTTAGTATATTGTATTCCAACATAGTAGAATTAATTGCCATTATAAATGTTTTGGCGGATTCAAAACACCATGCCTCAGTTCAAAAAGAGGTTAAAAATTTATCGAGACAACTCTCTGCAAATAGTAAAAAATTTTTACGAAAAGTTGCCGGGTTGCCATATCAAGGAATTGAGTTTTTTGAACTTCTTCTTAACTGCCGGATTTTTAATGATATAGATGAATTTGCAGCAACTGTTCATCAATATGACAATAAACAATTTATCCATATCCTGACTGGTGGCGAACTGGATGACAAGCAAATTGATCAGTTAATGGACGATAAACAAGCTTTGCCACAATGGCTAAATGATTTTCCATGGATTTATAGGGGTAAAACTGCTGTATTTGAAAGTCTTCTATATGATACGCAGAAATTTAAAGATGATTTCACAGAACTTCTTCATGAAATACACAAGATTTTCTTTGCTAAAATGGAACCCAAGTTGAAAGATAAATATGACTCTTCACTTAAAATACTACGATACAGTCTTTCTAAAAATTCTACTTATGATGTCATTGAAAAAATCATGAATCGAAAAATAGCTCCAGATGATTCGGTAAAGGAGATTCTTTTTTTGCCCTCTTATTATATTAGTCCTCATTATGTAATGGCTTATAACCGTTATTCACGGATGTTTTTGTATGATATGAGAAAAGAAAATCACGATGCTGGGAAAAACAGACAAAAGCTGTCTGCCGAATTAAAAGTTTTAGGTGATGAAACCCGTCTTGAAATTTTACGACTGCTGATTTTACAGCCAACCTATGGCAAGTTGCTATCTGATCGTCTGCACCTGACAACTGCAACCATCTCTCATCATTTGGATTTGCTCAAATCTGCACATTTAATTGTTGAAAGCAGAGAAAAAAACACTAAATATTTCAGTGCAAATGAAAAAGAAATTAGAAGGCTCATCACTGAATTAAACAATTATCTTTATAATAAATAGGAGCTGTCACATTAAGAAATTTACATACAACATATTGCTTTATAAATCACTTGCTAATACAATATGTTGTAGAGTTTATTTTTAGTGCGACAGCCCCATTTTAACTTTCACTATTGAAAAAGTGCTTTCATTTTAATATAATATGCATATCTAATTAGATGAGTATGTTATATAGGAGGAATAGCTGTGAATATAGCACAGAAAAGCACGTTTACAAAAGCTCAAATCTGGTTTTTAGCCTCTATGGGTCTTGTCTTAGGACTTCGGGAATTGTCAATGACTATGCTAAATCCATTTATCAGTATCTATGGTGAAACACTGAAATGGAGCACCCCTTTACTATGTGGACTTGCACTTGGTATCTATGGCCTTACTAATGCAATTTTTCAGCTTCCATATGGAAGTTGGAGTGACAAAATTGGGCGTAAACCCGTCATTTTGGTAGGACTTGCCCAGCTTGGATTTGGTCTTCTCCTGGCATTCTTTGCACGCAACATCTATATGCTTATTGTGGCCCGTGCACTTCAGGGTAGTGGTGCTGTTATGGCAATTGCTTATTCATGGATTGGTGATGACATCGAAAATGACAAGAAAAGTAGTGCAATGGGGATTGCCGGGGTGATTGTGGCCATCTGTGCAGTTATTGCATTTGTAGTGGGACCACTGCTCTATAATATCATTTCGGTACGGCATATGTTTTTGTGGTGTGCTGTATTGATTACGTGTTCATTTTTATTAATACTGTGTTTTGTGAAAGAGCAAAGGCAGCCAGGTGAAAATACTGCAATTAGCGGGTTAAAAGAACAGATGAAGCTTCTACTCGTTCAAAAACGGGTTTTATTTTTATCACTTTGCAGTTTTATCATAAATTATCAAAATTCAGAACTATTTATGATTGTACCTACAACACTGAAAAATACGATTGGTGCAAGCAATATGTGGATGGTGTTTTTGCCAGCTATCCTATGCGGTATATTTGCAATGAAATTTACCACAGCTTTGAGTGATAGGGGTTTTTATGTTTTAGTTTCGTGTGCTACCTTTATTTTAATGTTGCTTGCATGGGTGATTCTAATACCTCACGGACTTGTGTTTACAACAGCTGGAACTATTTTGAGTCTAACTGGATTTATGTGTCTTACTGCTGGAGTACCCTCCGAAATAAATAAACTAGTATCAAAAGAAAATCGCGGCGCTGCAAATGGCATATTACAAACTATGACATTTCTAGGCTTTTTCTTTGGTTCTACTGTAGCTGGGTTTTTTATTCAAATTAATTTAAAATTATTTAATTATCTTATTCCCATTATATTAACATCAATTGGTTGTATTGTCTCTAAACAATGCAGTTTGGCAGCAAAGTAACATGTTAAGTAAAATGATTATTTCTCAAAGTAATTTTTAGCCAACTTTATACACTTAATTAGTAGGAAGTTTCTTTTTTGAGCCTCCAAAGTGCTAGTACAAAACTACTACAGCATAGGCATATAAACAAACCCGTTGCAAATACCAAGTTTTGCCAATCAACAAAAGTTCCTAAAATTAAACCTCGCAGGCAGTTTATGATATGTGTGAAAGGATTAAGCATCACCACAATTTTCAAGCCACCTGATATACTGTCCAGTGGAAATAACGCCGTACTGGCAAAAAAAATTGAAAGTATGATCAGATTCATGATGGTTTCATAAATTGCTTCATTGGGAAGACACAGACTGATAGCATAAGATAACCCCGACATAAAAAACGCCGTAAGAAAAATAAGAGGTAACATCAAAATAAGTCCAATAAATCCAGATGAAATTCGCACTGACAAGAACATGGAAAGAAGGAGCATGATGGCTATTTCAATGAACGAAACTGAAACTGCTTCTAACATTTGTCCAAGAACAACAGAACTTCGTTTTACAGGTGCTATGAGTATCCTGTAGAAGCTTCCTTTAGATTTCATAATAAAATTGATATAACCGCCGCTGCTGCAGCATACAAGTGTAACAAGCACCATGATACCGGGTAGAATAAACGCAGTATAGTTGCCACCTGATTTTGCAAGTTTACAAATTTCAGGAAGTACCGTGCCCTTTAGCATTTTATTCCAAAATGCTGGAGCAATTTTTTGGTTTTGTTCCATATCCTCTTGTAATGCAGTTCTAACTCCTACAATTCTAATTGCTTCTTTTGTCTCAATTCTGTAACTCATATTTTCACCTCCCGTAACCGAAATTGAAAAACTGATAGGTAGATAAGCATTTAATAGGGTTCCTTGTGTACGTGCAGCAGTTGGAGAAACACCATGAACGCTTTGGAATGCTCGATTAAAAGCTGTTGGTGATTTATAGCCATATTTTAATCCTATATTCATTACTTTTTTATTAGTTGTTTCTAATTCAAAAGCTGCTTTTGTCATGCGCCTGCGTCGTATATATTCCGACAAGGTGATACCTGTAATGTACGAAAAAATCCTTTGAAAATAATAAGTTGAACAGCAGGCAATTTTTGCAGCTTCATCATATGAAATAACACCATCCAAATTGTTTTCTATATAATCAATTACTTGACTTAATTGTTTCAGCCACTTCACTTTCAACACCTCCCTCCTTGTGTCTTTGAGTTTAACACAATATAAATTATATATCCTCTCTTTTGATGTCCAGTTTTGTAAATTTATTTTTATTTTGAATAAAAATAAAAAAATAAAAAAACCCACCTGAAAAAATCAAGCGGGTAATTGAACGGTCTGAAAGTTTAATCTTTTAAGCCATATTTTAATTTGCACAGCAAACCTTAATTGAGCCTATGTTTCTATTAAATGCTAGACTTCACTTAATTATTTTATTTTTCAATACTAACTTTTGCATTCTTCTCCTTTAATTCTTTATAAATCATAAAGCATGCAAAAACAATAGCTGAATATCCTGCCAAAGGATATAAAATATTTACTAATTTATCAAAAGGAAGTACCCCTCCAAAGAACATACCAATAGCAGTTAGTACTGTTGCAATGATATTAAATTTTTTAGTTCTATCAACAGCGAACTTTCTAACAACCATTAAAAGAAATGAAGCTACTGCTGAATAGATACTTACTACTATTAATATTGAAAAAATCAATCCTAAGATAGGAGATATATGTTTAGCAATTTCTAATGTAGGAACTTGTTGACCTATAATCAATTTATAATAAACAAGTTCAGCTATTACAAGCAAAATAATTGCAATAGTAAAAGCAACACTTCCAACAATAGCTGCAGTTCTTGCTTCTTTTACACTTTTTGCAGATTTTCCACAATCAACCTGAAATGGTATACTAACCATAAGAGCAAGAAATGCATAGAGTATTCCTGACCATGCCCAATTAGAAGAAGCGGATTTAAACCCTAATGTTGGCATAAGTCTGGTAGCTTCTGACAATAAGCCAGGCTGTCCAGAAAGAGTAACAAGTCCAGCAATACCTACTATTGCCACAAATACAATTTTAATAGGGCCTATAACTCCTATTATGTCTATAAGCTTTTCTACTCCTAACACTGCTGTACCCAATGCAAGAAGAGCTATAGTCCCAGTACCTATATATGTTTGTATTCCATAATATTGATGAATTGTAGCACCTGCACCTGCTAGCATAACTACAAATATAGCATACACTAATACAACACTATACCATATATAAACTTGACCTAGAACTTTGCCACAATAATACTCAAAAACATCATATGGATTATCAAATTGCTTTTTTTGGCCTATTCCATATAAAGTGTACGTTAAGACACTCGTTATAACTAAGAAAATTAATGCTGCCATAATACCCTTTGTTCCACTTGTTGAGAAAAATTGAAGAACTTCCTGTCCTGTTGCAAATCCTGATCCAATCCAATATGCACATAATGCTCCCGCAAGAAGTACTACTCTTTTTAAACTAATTGATTCTTTTTCCATTCTTATCTCTCCTTGTGTTTTAAGTTAGTTAGTACAATTTTTTTACACCATTTTTTACTAATAATTTAAAAAATTTAAACAATTAACTCTATAATAGCCCTTACCTATTGCTTTTCAAATAAACTTGTTAAAAATAAATACTATGCCTCATTCTTTTCAAAGCTTATAGTTACTTTTCAGACTACCGGATAAGCCGGTAGTCATGATTTGAAAATTACTTTCCTATCATAATATTAAGTATTTCAACATCAGTGGATTTCATACCATAGTGGCCCATACGACCAATATTCTGGATTGTCTTTTCATAGTCCTTTTCTACAAGTCCTTCTCCAAATGGAAAGGATAGGTCACGTTTTGCCATTTCATAGCCCATAATGCCTGCTTCTACTGAACTTGAAATCTTTGCTGCACAGGAAGCCTTGGCTCCATCACACACAATACCACCAACATTACCAAGCACATTTATGATTGTCTTTCCAATGATATCATAATCAGCATCATTTAGGTATGCAATACCACAAGCTGCAGATGCTCCAGCTGATACAGCTCCACAGTAAGCAGAGAGATTCCCAATATAACGCTTCTGATGCAATGATATAAGATTAGTCAAAACAAGAGCTCTGTAAAGAGTATCATTATCTGCTCCAATCTCATCAGCATAAACAACAACTGGCATGGTACATGTAATTCCCTGGTTTCCGCTTCCTGAGTTAATAACTACTGGGAGGGTACAGCCATTCATTCTGGCATCAGATCCTGCTGCTGCTGCTGCTCTTGCTCTGATTCTTACATCATTACCGCCAGACTTTAAGATAGTTTGTCCAACTTGAGCACCCCATTTATGAATTAATCCTTCTTCCGATATGGCAGAATTGTACTTAATCTGTTTGCTGATAATTTCTCTTATATCATCCAAATTTACTTCATTAGCAAACTCAAGTATATCTTTAATATTTAGTTTTGACTTATCTCCAGACTCTTGGGTTGCAATATCATTCTGTTCAAATACCACCTGACCATTTTTTTCAATTCTAGCAATGTGGTTATGTTTTGTTCTGACTTCCACAGCTGCCGTTTCCTGTCCGGCTGTCAATTCTGCACGAATAAAAAGATTTTCTTCTCCTTCTTCCAGCTCATAGCTGCAGATTCCTTGACTATATAACATTCTGGTCTTATCAATGTCTTCCTGTTTCACTTGGCTTATTACCTCAAGTTCTAGGTCTGCCTTTCCTGCAACAGCACCTAAAATAGCTGCAACTTCCACACCCTTCTGGCCACCAGAATTAGGTACAATAACGCCCTTTACATTTTTAATAATATTGCCGCTGCAACGGATAACCATTCGTTCCGGCATCTGTCCAAGGACCTCTCTTGCCTTTGCGGCTGCAAACGCAATTGCAATTGGTTCTGTGCATCCCATAGCCGGAATCAGTTCTCCCTTTAATATTTTAATATAATTATCATATTGAATTTTATCCATCGAAAGGTCCTCCTTTATGCACTACTAAATTATTTGTCTTTTTTAAAAAATGATATCTGACAGGTCTTACATCCATTAGCAATGGTATCTCCCAAGTGAAATTCAAATCCCATAGCCTTGGCAATATTTCTGTCTCCATCCATAGCCATGTCACATAATTTCTCACAGGTTGCATCATCAAAACCTAAATCCTGCCATGCTTTCAAGAGTGGGCAGTGATGAAATTCTATATCTAGTCTGTCTTCAGTTTTGCTTTTGAATTCAAGTTCAAAAGTCTTTACGACATTTGGAGTAAAGAAAGTGTCTGCAAAGCATACAATATTTCCCGGATCTTGGCATTGAGCTTTGACTTCAGCACCTTGGATCTTACCTGTTTCTACAATTGCTTCACGAATAATTTTTTCTGCTTCTTCTGCCTTTCCTGCTTCTCTTGCCTTGGTATATGTTAAACCAGTCCAAGTTGCACGATGTCCAATTGCACCTCTCTGAATATCTACTACTGAGTCGCCTTTGATAGTAATTTTGTTATTAATCATTTTCTTTTTCTCCTTTTCTATTTAAATTTAAATATTTATTGATAAATATTCATCATCCTTAATTTTTTAGTTTCAAGCCTATAATACGTTAAATCAAAATTATAAACGTATTTATACTGTTTCCTGTTATAACAGCAGCTATTTGAATACCCATCGCAGTTACACCTACTTGTGATATGACTACAATAATATACTCAGCCCCCTGTTTCAGTAAGCATTTTTGTCTTATACTATATAAACTTCACACTTAAGTATGTGTACTAATCATATCACAAAAAGTTACGTTAATCAATAGTTTTTAACATATTTATTTAAATTATTTAATATTATTGATTTTTTACTATTTTATATTGAATATATTTGTAAATATGATAATTTAATTTAGAATAAAATAGTTCTTACTGTTTTGTGGTATGATTAGTAGCGTTAATTTTACATATCGTTTATAAAATCCTATTCTTTCCATATTGACTTACGTTCTTTTTCAATGTATAATAACTTGACGATTATATAACAATATAAGGAGATAGTTTTATGGGTGAAAAGAACCCCAATACATTAAAGAACCAAGTTTATAATGCTTTGTTTTCTGATATCATCAGCGGAGTATATCCTCCCGATACCACCCTGACCGAAAAATTTTTAATGAAAAAATACAATGTCAGTCGTGCGCCAATACGTGAAGCACTTACCCAGCTGACTGGAACTCATATCCTGTCCAGCATTCCAAGACAGGGATATAAAATTCTTCAGCCAAGTAGGCAACAACTATTGGAAATTATTAAATTTCGTTCTGCTCTAGAATGTTCTTTTTTACAAAGTTATTGTATCTATATCGATAAATCTTGGATTAAAGAACTAAAAAACATATGTGCAGACTACACTAACTGCCCGACTAATGATTTCATGTCCCACTGGCATTATAATTGTCAGTTCCATTTGAAATTATTTTCTATTTATGGAAATCATTATGCCTATAAACTCTTAGAAGATGCCATGAATATCCAAACTATCTTTTTTGTACAAAAAAAGCATTACGCCACCATGGATTTGCATTTGGCTTTAGTTGATTATCTGGAAAAAGGTGAGATTGCAACGGCTGTAACCATTTTAAAAGCAGATATTGAAAATCTTCTACTTCCGGACATTACTCCTACTCCGGTTGACCAGAATAAAAAGTGACACATATTTGTAAATTCTGAAAATAACTATTTGAGTTATTTATCAAAATTACTCAATCTAAATTCAAGTTATAAATAAGCAAATTAAAAGCCCTTGAAATATCAAGGACTTTTAATTATTTAAGTGTTTTTAAAAACTTTAGATCCGCTATATCTGCAATCAAGCATAACATCACCACCTATAGCATTAAGATTGCTATAGGCTGCCTGAAATGTACCATAAACCGGATATGCTTTCCTGTTTGAGTACATATATTTGATTTCCATTTCATCCTCTAGAGATATATAATTCATGTATGGATATCCAAAAATATCACCCTTTTCAACCTCAAAACTTACCCCTTTTAATAAAACCAGGCCTTTTTTAAAGATTTTATTCCATTTTCCATCTCACCAAAGCTTAAATGTCCGTATCCCATCAAGACCATATTACCTTCTTTATAATTACTTTGATCAAAATAATAAAATGATATGGGATAGACTTTGACTCCCCTTTCTAAAGCTTTATTTATCAATTCCAATTCATTTAGATTATTTTTCACCTGAAGTGCAATATTAACTCCTGCTCTTTCCCCATAAATCACAACATCTTCTCCAAATTGCTGTTTTATGCAGTCTATAAGAAATTGCTGCTTTTTAGCATATATATTTCTCATTTTTCTAAGATGGGCTTCAAATAAACCTTCTTTCATAAATTTTGCAATTGTCAGCTGATGAATTTTTGATGCAGTTTGATTTATAAAGCTGCCCTTTTCAATAAAAAAATTCATTATACTTTCAGGTAAAATCATATAACCAATATGCATTCCTGGAAAAAGAGTTTTTGAAAAAGTTCCAAGATAAATCACCCTGTTTTCGCTATCCAAACTTTGAAGTGAAGGTATTGGATTTGCATTATATCTAAATTCACTATCATAGTCATCTTCAATAATATATCCTCTGCATCCATTTATAAAATTAAGAAGTTTTATACGATTTGAAACAGGCATGGACATCCCTAAAGGATGCTGATTGGATGGTGTTACATATATAAACTCAGGAGCTATTTTAAGAACTTCAAGTTTTTCTATATCCATTCCCATTTGTGTCAATCCAATTGGCTCTATGCCATATCCATACCATTCAAAAACCTTTCTCACAGCAGAAAACCCTGGTTCTTCAAAAGCAATATTCTTATTACAAGACTCACTAAACAAGTCACATAATATGGTCATCAAAGTCTGTGTTCCTGCACCTATAATTATCTGCTCAGATGAACAAATTACTCCTCTTGAACTTTTAACATAATTTGCTATCTGACTTCTTAACTCAAATTCACCTCTAGGATCTGAATAGGTTAATATATATGTATTTTCTTTCTTCATAATACTCTGTTCAATTTTCCTCCAATTTGCAAACGGGAAACTCTTCTGATCTACTGAGCCAGGTTTGAAATTATAAGGATATACTTTATCATCTATGTGAATACTCTTCAACGGCTTAAGCTTCAAAGATATATTTTCTTTTTTAACAGTCTTTATCTGATCTTCTATAGCTTCCACATAATAGCCACTTCCATTTTTGCTGTAAATATATCCTTCACATAATAGTTGATCATATGCCGCCTGAACCGTATTTCTGCTGATACAAAGTCTATTCTTAAGCTGTATTATAGACTCCAGTCTATCCCCTTTTTTAAGTGTTCCCTCCAGTATAGCTTTTTTATAACATTCATATATCTGAATATACAGCGGTTTTTCACTATGTCTCTCAACAAATATTGGTATTTCCATGAAATCATCCCCTTAATTTTTATAAAAATCATGCCTTTCTATAGTTACACTTATATAGTACTATTCTATCAAATGTACAACATATAACAAGGAGGTTATTTTATGATAAAAGAAATACTATTACTTGGAAATGATGCTTTATACAAAAAGAGTTTGCCTGTAAAAAAAGATGAAATGGATTCAATAAAGAAAACTGTTTCAGATTTACATGATACCTTAATTGACTTTCGCAAAAAATATAACGCAGGCAGGGCAATTGCTGCTCCACAAATTGGAATATTTAAAAGATTAATATATATGTACATTGACAAACCCCTGATTTTTATTAATCCAGTACTTAAATTTGATAACAAAGAAATGATGGAAGTCATGGATGACTGTATGTCCTTCCCAAATCTTTTAGTAAAAGTTAAACGGTATAAAGAATGTACTGTAATGTACAAAGATATAAACTTTGCAGATAAAACAATAAAATTTGAAGGAGATCTATCAGAATTGATACAACATGAATACGATCATCTTGATGGAATACTGGCTACAATGAGGGCTATAGACAATAAATCTTTTTATCTAAAAAGCAAAGGAGTAAACTTGACTGTAAAGCAGGATTAGTCTAATCTTTAGAAAAATAATCATTATCATAATATGCAACATTGTTTAAGGTTCACTTCGCATCCATAGATTTGTAAAAACCTATGGATGCTTTGTAATTTTAAATTATAGACATGATTCTTTTCATTTTCACTATTATTTTTCCAATATCAGATTTCTCTCTAGAAACTATTCCTTTTAAATACATGGCTTGTCTTCTAAGTGCTTTTCTCAATGCTTCTATTTCTACATCCACATCTGGATTTTTTTCGTTGAACTTACTTCTTAAAGATTGTGCAACTTCATATAAATCTTCATTTGGTTTTTCTACTAAATTATAACCCCAGGTATCATTGTTTTCATGTGTTACACGCCTGGAAAAGAACTTATAACTTCTTCTATCAAAATCATAGACATATTTGTTAAAATCAATAGGCTTTATATATTTATTAACAATTTTTTCTAAGCTCTTACTCCTACTTTTCAATGCTTTAATTGCCTTTGTTAACAAATCAACATTTTTTTCATAGTTTTCATGAGGGAACACAACTTCACTCTCCCAATTTAATCTTATAAAACTGTCCTGTATCATTTTGTATAATTGAAAAAGCTTTAAATTGAGGTTACTATAGTCAGTATTTTCATCTGTAATACTAGCATTTTTAGAATTTAATTTTTCTATTTTTGAAGATAATTCTTGTGCATAATAAGAAACCTTTTTAACAGTTTTTACTAAAGATTTTTCTACAATATTAGAATTTATAGTTTCTTTCATTTTAAAGAAGCGCTGATAAAAATCCATTGGTCTAATAGGTGTAGTATCTAAATCAAATAAAATTTTCCCATATAATATATGATTTAACTTATAGGTTTCAGGATCAAATCCAAAAGCTTTGTTATCCATAGAACTATGATAAATATTAGTGTAATATATACTAGATGTCATAGAATCTCTTGCTGTAATGCAAGGAATACCTGCCTTTGTATAACAAAACTCTTCACTTCCAGTAGAAGTTGGTGATATAAATTCAAATTTGTAATCTGTATGGTGCAAAATAGGTTTTATACTTTTTTTAGTATATTTTAACAATTCATCGGATACCATTATTTGAAAGTTTCTTTCATTAGGCACAGGAAAATTTCCATCAATATTAATAACAGCAAATGCCTTTTTTGCCCATTCTGGATGAATATGCGTAATTTCCTCATAAGCTCCTACTGACCAGTCATAATCTGAATTTTCTCTTCCCCATTCCTCAGCACCATGAGTAATCACCCTTAGAGTTCTATTAGGTTTATATCCACTATCTATTATTGCCTTTGCTATACCTAATATTGTGGAAACTCCAGAAGCATCATCAAAGTATGAATGATAATATCCGTCATAGTGAGCCATCAAATATATAACTTCATCAATTTTTCCCGGTATTTCTCCCCAAATATTATAAGAAGCTTTTTCTGGTTCAACGTAAGAATGTGCATTTAATTTAACTGTTATTTCTTTATTAGTGGATTTATTTATAAGATTCTTTAATATATTAGAGTCTCTTTTACTAATAGCAAGAACAGGAGCATAAGATAGACCTTCTACTGGCTGTGATATAAGATAATCTTCGTGCTGCACTTTATATTTTGTAACAACAAGAACTGCCTTTGCTCCTTTTAAATAAGCCTGATAAGTTGGATACGATATCCAAAAGTCATTAAATGGATTAATATTGATTAATACTAATTTATTCGTAACATCTCCTAGTGATTTATAGTCACTTATTGTTCCTTTTCCACCATATACAACTTTAACAAAATCATCCTTTGCTTCTATACTTGTAGCATAGCCCCCTAAAACAATCTTCTGTTCCTGTCCATTTTCATCTTTGTATGAAATATTAGCGCCTTTATAAGTCCAACCTGAACTGTAAAATTTATCCCTAGTTACGTTTTTCAAGCCAATTCTTTCAAACTCTTTATAAAGATAATCAGCAGCTTCAGTACTTGCTCGCGAGCCTGCTGAACGATTTCCAGTAACTTTATCATCTCCAAAACTTGATAAAGTATCTATAATTCTTTGAGAATTAACTATATCAACATACTTACAAAATTTTTTAAATCCTGCTTCCATAAATAATCCTCCTATTTATCCTACTTTCATAATTTCTTTGCACTACATATTATTCTACACACTTCTAATTGTGTTAAATATAATATACTATATAAAATGAGGATAAACTTTCATATAATAAATCTGCAATTCGTAATATACAATTTATGCATTAAATATTCAAAGTTTTTGTATAAATATTAGCCTTTGAAATCCCCTAAAGCCGCATTGCTTCGTTAAGAAATTTTTTATTTAATTTCAAATTACGAATTGCAGATAATAAATACCATCTATTGATTTTTTAAAAGTATATTGGTAATATATAAATGCTGTTTATCTTTCAAAAATAAAAGAATTCAAATAAGTAAAGAAGATATGATTAAAATTCAGCAATTGGATACAAAAATAAGGGACTGGTTCTAAACCTGATAAAGTTTATGCTAACCCAGATGTATTAAAGTAATATCACTATTAGTTTATAAATTTATCGAGGAGGTAATATCTCAATGTATAGAATTGTTTTTATAGATATGGATGGGACTCTACTTAAAGATGATAAATCAATATCTAATGAAAATAAAAGAGCTATTAAAGCAGCTACAGAAAAAGGTATTAAAATTGTTATTTGTACTGGGAGACCAATAGATGGAATTAAACGTCATCTCTCTGATTTGAATTTAATAACTAATGATCAATACAGCGTAACTTGTACTGGTGCTCACGTACAAAATAATACTGGAGACAAAGTTGTTTTCCAGTCATTTTTTAGTGACAAAGATCTGGAATATTTATATAACATGGCAGAAAGTTTAAACCTGGACTTATGTTTTTATACTGACGGTAAGTACTCAGTTTATAGGAACAACTTATATGGGAAATTAGAATCTGTTGCAAACAATACAGAATATGAGATCACTGAATTTAAAAATATAGCGAAAAGTAACAACGTACTAAAGGTAAACCTAATAAATGAAAACTCAGATGTTTTAGAATGCTATGTACATCATTTTGGATTTGATATGTCCCTTTACAGTGATTTTAAATTTAGAAATACCTATGATAAAAATTTGCTGTTAAGTGATAGTTTACCTCAGTATTTTTATGAAAACTTTTCAGTACTTAAAACATGTACTTATACCTTTGAAGTATTGAATAAAAATACTAATAAAGGCACTGGTGTAAAAAAGTTGTGCCAATACTTGGACATACCTAATAATGAGGTCATTTGTATTGGAGACTCTCCAAATGATTTGGACATGCTTAAATGTGCAGGCCTGTCTGTAGCCATGGGAAATGGTTGGGATGAAATAAAGAACGCTGCTGACTATGTTACTTTAACAAATGAAGAAAATGGAGTAGCTAATGTTTTAGAAAAATTCGTGCTGTAACCATTAGCTATACATAAGAGGCTAATCATTTTCTTCTACCACAGTCTACGCATCCTTTCTATAACTTTAGGAAGGAATGCTGTAGTCTGGATAGAGTTTATACCTTTTAGCACATGAGTAGTTATCTCTCCAATCTTATAACTCTTTTTTAGATTTCCTACCTTAATAAATATCTATAACTTTTGCAACATAATCATCATATCCTGATTTAGCTAACATTAACCTTTAAAAAAACTTCTGTTACGTATAATATTGAAAAATATATATTGGCAATAAAACAAGTACTCAGTATAATATAATCAATGAGTTAGGGAATTCTAAACTTATATAAGAAGGAGGTGCTGAAAAATTAATAGCTTAAATTATTTTAATAACAGAGAAGATTGCAAAAAATTTTTGGATAGTTTTGATTTTAAATACTTTATACCTTATTTTTATGATTGGGATGGTTATAATAGGTATACTGTTCAACTTAATAAAGAATGGACAAAGGTAATATATTGTTCTTTGGATTCTGTTAAAGATGGATTAGTTAATAATTCTTTTCCTTTTTTTGATATTGAAAGACTCAAGGTTAAAAATAAAGAAGGAATATTAGTAAACGCTTTTCAACTTGCTGAAGCAGGAGAATCCATAAGAAGATATGTAAGGGGAAGAAAATATTTACCAAAATAAATGATATTAATTCTATTTTTTAAATAGGAAAAAATGACGCTGTAAAAAAGTTTGTAAAATATAGCTTTCTATGATAAAATCAAAATATCATAGAAAGCTATTTTATTATGGAAAAAGAACATCATAGCTGCGCTACTTAATGAATATGATATTATAGAAATCTAGTTTATTCTCACTCCATAAACCAAGGTAGCTACCAAATGTGTACTTGAGCATACTATTAAACTGAGATAATAGCATATAGATCCATTACTTTTCCCATCTTTAACTAGATTCAACAAATACTCATTGGATAATTTAGTGATATAAACCACACCTTGTAAATGTAAAAGGAATTTGAGCAAATATTGTTGACTCATAATCTCCGTGAGTATCTCCAACATATACTACATCATTCAAATTGTTTCTTTCTATAACAAGCTTGATATTTTCACCTTTACACTTACCTTTATTTCCAAACTCTTTTTTAACACAGGGAATGTTATAATTGGAGCTGTTCCGCCAATTTCTGCAATTGCCCTACTCCAAGCTTTTGCTACATTTACTTATTAATTCAAGTCTCATCTAAAAGCAATCATTTTTTATCTGAATTTTTGGCTCCATTATAACTAATTTTTAAGTTTGACACAAATATCTATCTACTTTATAATTTAATTACATAATCGGAAAGAATAATAAGGAAGCGAGAATTAATATGATAAATATTATTAAAACTGCAATTGCAACTATCATAATATCATTTATATCTGGGTTACTGTTAGATTATTATAAAAATTTAGCGCCTAGAATATTATGCAATATAAGAAGTGCTATGCCTGTAAAAGATAATAAAAGAATTCGTGCATACATTATTATCATTAGCAATATATCAAATAAAACAGTCCATGAGTTAAACCTAAATATACAAAATCCACAAACTAATTTAAAGTTTGCAGATGCTAAAATAACAAGAGGATTAAAATTTGATCCTTCAATAAATGATAACATTTTAGATGTGTATATTCCTTTTTTAAGTAAGGATGATAAGTTTTCAGTTACAGTATACGGAGAGAATCAATACGCAATGCGTAATAAACCTGTTATTGTAATCAGATCACCTGAAAATTTTAAGCAGATAGACTCTTCAAAACAAAATGGAATTCTAGCTTTATTGCTTAATATACCTAAAAGTATAAGTGAGACAATCTCCAATATGGCGAAAAAGCCTGAAGAAGTAGTTCCTAATGAAAAAGATGATTTTACAAAGGTTATGAGGAAACCATTAGGCGCTGAAGAAACAATAAATAAAAGAAATAGGAGAATAGACTATAGGAGTAACAAACCTAGTAAAAATAAAAAGGTATTAATAATTGTTGTATCAATTATTTTGCTTATATTTGTTGGAGCTTTAGGAAAATCTTTTTTCAAAAGATCATCTGATAATACTCAAACTACCGATGTAAAAACTGTCGTTCCAAATCAGTCTACTGATGCCACAGGTTCATCAAAAGGAACAACTAAAAATACAGGTTCAAGAACATCATCTGGACAAACAACTAACAATACTGGTTCAAAAACATCGTCTGGACAAACAACCGGAAATTCAGGTTCAAAGGCATCATCTGGGCAAACAACCGGAGATTCAAGTTCAAAAACATCATCTGGACAAACAACCGGAGATTCAAGTTCAAAAACATCATCTGGACAAACAACTGGAGATTCAGGTTCAAAGACATCATCTGGACAAACAACTGGAGATTCAAGTTCAAAAACATCATCTGGACAAACAACTGAAGATTCAGGTTCAAAGACATCATCTGGACAAACAACCGGAGATTCAAGTTCAAAAACATCATCTGGACAAACAACTGGAGATTCAGGTTCAAAGACATCATCTGGACAAACAACTGAGAATTCAGGTAACTAACCTTGTGAAAAACAAGCAGCTATCGCTATATTGATAGTTGCTGTTCTTATACTTTTTTAGCTAAGTTTCTGTTTCTATTCTGCTTGTTGGCTTTTCCTTTACTTGTTTTTACTTTTTTAAAATTGCTAAAAGTAGACACCCTTATCACAGGAGTATCTACTTTATTAACTGAAATGCCGGCTGGAACTACAACTGCTATACTTGCAGATAAATATGGCTGTGATGCTGTTTTTGCATCAAGAATTATTTTTGTTTCAACAATGTCTTCTATTGGTACTATACCAATTCTATGTGCATTTTTTAATTAAATTTCTGTTAGATTTATATGGATTTATTTTTAGCAACACGCTTAAATCAACAATTCTATAATTCTTTCTCCTTAATCCATTTATAATTTCTGGTAAAACTTCTACGTCTATCTTGTGACCCATACTGCTGTGCATTAATATAATATCACCTGGTCTCACATTATTAAGTACATTTTTTATAATAGTTTGTTTATCTACATTCTGCACCCAATCCATAGAGTCAATAGACCAAATAACAGTTTTATTATTTGTTCCACTGATTGCAGTTAAAACTTTTTCATCTGTTGCTCCATATGGGGGTCTCACTAAAGCAGGCCTTTTACCAATGATATCTTTTATCTTATTTTCAGTGAGAATAATCTCCTCTTTTATTCTTTTAATATCTATTTTGGTAAAATATGGATGATTCCAGCTATGATTTAATATTAAATGTCCCTCATCGTAAGCTCTTTTTACTATATTAGGGAAGTAGTTTATTTGAGTTCCTACAAAGAAAAAATTAGCTTTTATATCATTTCTTTTTAAAATGTCCAGCACTCTAGGTGTTACTGATGAATCAGGGCCATCATCAAACGTTAAACTTACATTGTTTTCTACTGGTGGTCCATTAACATACATTTCATTTGGATGGTTTCTTGCAAGCTGAACAGTATATTTTCTCCATGCAGTTAAAATGTTCATTTGAGTTTTACTTATTTTATTTGTGCTGCCAAGAATATCATAGGTAACAAATCTATATGAAGGTAATCGTATCATAAGAACCTCCTAACAATTTATATTTACATAGTATGAATTTAATTGCTTTTTGTTAGTCTCGTTTGCTATGACATTAAATCTACTGATAGGCTATTAAAATAAAGTTATAAAACACAAATATCGCATTTCAAAACGTCCTTACCAAAACACTATCTCTAATAAATTCTATAATTGTTTCATTAACTAATTAGAGATCGATTTATGCTTAAACTTATAAATCTTAGATTTCCATAAGCTTCTTAATATCATCTTCAACATTAGTTATTCCACCTATTCCAAAGTTATCTATTAATACTTTAGCAACATTTGGTGAAAGGAATGCTGGAAGTGTTGGCCCTAAGTGAATGTTCTTAATACCTAAGTGTAATAATGATAATAATACTATTACAGCTTTTTGTTCATACCAAGCTATGTTATATGATATAGGCAATTCATTTACACTCTTTAACCCAAATACTTCTTGCAGTTTAAGTGCTATAACAACTAGTGAATATGAGTCATTACATTGTCCTGCATCTAATACTCTTGGAATTCCTCCAATGTCACCTAAATTCAATTTGTTATACTTATATTTAGCACAACCTGCAGTTAATATTACAGTATCTTTTGGTAATTTTGCTGCAAATTCTGTATAATAATTTCTTGATTTTGCTCTACCATCACAACCAGCCATCACAAAGAATCTCTTTATCGCACCAGATTTAACAGCATCAACAACTTTATCAGTTAAAGCTAAAACTTGATTATGAGCAAATCCACCAACTATTTGTCCTTTTTCTATTTCAGTAGGAGATTTACACTTTTTAGCCATTTTTATAATTTTAGAAAAGTCTTTTGTTCCATCAGCCTTTGCTTCTATATGGGTACACCCAGGCATTCCTGCAGCACCAGTTGTAAACAATCTATTTTTATAAGAATCTTTTGGAATAACTATACAATTTGTAGTCATAAGGATTGGTCCATTAAACTTTTCAAATTCTTCTTTTTGTTTCCACCAAGCGTTGCCATAGTTTCCTGCAAAATGCTTATATTTCTTGAATTTTGGATAGTATTGTCCGGCAAGCATTTCACCATGAGTATAAACATCTACTCCCGTTCCTTCTGTCTGCTCAAGTAACATTTCTAAATCTTTTAAATCATGTCCTGAAATTAAGATTCCTGGGTTAGTTCTAACTCCAATATCAACAGTTGTTACTTCAGGATGTCCATAACTTTCTGTATTAGCTTTATCTAAGAGTGCCATAGCATCTACACCATATTTACCTGCTTCTAATGCTAGCGCAACTAAATCATCAACACTTAAACTATCATCAATTGTAGCAGCTAGTGCTTTTGCCATAAATGCATGCACTTCGTCATTATTATATTTTAAGTTCATAGCATGCTTCATGTAAGCAGATAATCCCTTCAATCCGTAAGTTATAAGCTCTCTCAAGCTTCTTATATCTTCATTTTCTGTTGAAAGTACTCCAACTGTTTCAGCCTTATTATCAAATTCTATTACATTATCAGCTGTCCAAGCTATTGCATCTGGCATAATCTTCTCTGTAGTTTGCACTCCAAATATTTTCTTAAAAAATCCACCCTTTACTTTTACTTCTCCAACAACTCCAGCAGCTTTAACAACTTTAGCTTTTAGTTCTTCTCTTACCTTTAAAGTTTCTCTTACTCTATCTAAAATTGAATCTCTATCAAAATTAGCATTTGTAATTGTTGTAAATAGATTTTCTACTATAAATTTATCAACTTTAGTATCTTTAACTCCAATTTTTCTTCCTTCATTGCTCACTATAGCTAGCCCTTTAGTTACATATATTAATAAGTCTTGAGCTTTTGCTACATGCTCATTTTTACCACATACCCCTACTTTAGTGCAACCTTTGCATCCTGCTGTTTCTTGACATTGATAACAAAACATTGACATTTAAAATTCCACCTTTCAATTTTAAATTTTATATCTGTAAAATCCATTTATAATTTTCTTTATTAGCTCTTTGCTATGATTATATATTACTAAAATATTTTAATTTAATCCGTAACAATAGTTACGAATTAAATTAAAATATTTTTGTATAAAAAAACGTAAGTAGTATACTACTTACGTTTTTTTAAGTCATAAACTTACTATCAGTTTATGATGGATTTAATTCTAGTTGAGGATTTATTTACCACTGTCACCATAATTTGACAATGCTCTAGCACTAGGGTCGTTTACGTCACAACCTTTCCACTCTTTGTTTGGCATCCAAAAGTCTACTATCATGTCTGCTTGTCCTGGATAATATTTTTCAAAAATTTCTCTGTATAACAATGATTCTTTTGTAAATGGTTTAACGTAATATTCATATTTTTTACATAGTTTTTCAAATTCTTCATCAGAATAGTATGTTTCTGCATATTCCTTTAAATAGTCTACCATAGAATGTCCTACAGCATCACTAAATGCTGCTTTTTCACGATATAAAATATCATGTGGCAGATAATTGCCTTCAAATGAATGTCTCAAAAGATACTTACCCATGTTGTATTTGTTTAATTTCTTTTCAGGATCGATGGACATAACATATTTTACAAAATCTAAATCCCCAAATGGTACCCTTGCTTCTAAAGAATTTGAGCTAATACAACGGTCTGCACGAAGTACATCATACATATAAAGCTCTCGGATTCTCTTCTGTGATTCCTTTTGAAATTCTTCTGCATTTGGAGCAAAATCAGTATATTTATAGCCAAATAATTCATCAGAAATTTCACCAGTAAGAAGCACTCTAACATCAGAAATTTCATGTATTTTCTTGCAAATCAAGTACATTCCCATACTTGCTCTTATTGTGGTAATATCATATGTTCCAAGAATTTTAATAACCTCATCAAGTGATTCAATTACTTCTTCTTTTGTCATATAAACAACGGTATGATCACTATGAATGTAATCTGCAACTTCTTTTGCATATTTTAAATCAATTGCATCTTCAGTCATACCTATAGCAAATGTTTTAATTGGTTTTTCAGAATTCATTTTTTGAGCAATTGCACATACTAATGAACTATCTAAACCGCCGCTTAACAAAAAGCCTACAGGAGCATCAGCATCCATACGTTTTTCTACACCAGCTACCAATTTATCATGAATATTACTGCAAATAGCTTCTAAGTCATCCTTGCAGTAATCACTTTCTGTTGCTGCTATATCACAATAACACGTAAATTTACCGTCAGCATAGTAATGTCCTGGTGGGAATGACATAATCTTGTATGTAAGACCAACTAAATTTTTAGCTTCACTTGCAAACATTATTTTACCTGATGCAGAATAGCCATAGAATAGAGGACGAATTCCAATTGGATCCCGTGCTGCAATGTATCTGTCCTTTTTTCCATCATAGATAATAGTTGCAAATTCCGCATCTAATTTTGAAAACATATCCAATCCATATTCATAATACATAGGAAGTAATATTTCACAATCACTATCAGAAATAAACTTATGTCCTTTTTTTATTAATTCCTTTTTGATTTCACGGAAGCCATAAATTTCACCATTACAGATGGCTGCATCTGTCTGCCTTGTGAATGGCTGCATTCCGCTAAAACTTAAATCCATAATAGAAAGTCTTTGAAAACCCAAAATACCAGATGGCAAAGTAAGAATTTCCGTCATGTCTGGTCCTCTGGATTCAGTTCTCTGCAATGCCTCTGCAAATTTTTCATGTTTCATATCCGTTCCTGTATAACACATAATTGTGCACATATTAATACTCCTCCTTAGTTATAAAAATAGCGTCAATTCGTCTTAATAATAGGACGAATTGACGCTTATCCGTGGTGCCACCTAATTTACCATAATCATAATATTGGTCTCTTTCCAGCTACTACTGGTATCCAAATAACGCATGGAATACGACGCTCCTACTTTATCTGAGCCTGTTTCAAACGTTTGTCTTAAAATACAGTCTTCAAATATTTCAGTTTGCAACTCCGGAGTGTTATTCAAAAAAACTCTGCCACTAGGTTCACACTGTCCCCAGCTCACTGTTGGTGAAATATTTTTTTACTTGTCTCCATCATAACTTTTCTTTGATGAATTTAATTCTAAACTGTGTATATGTCTTTGTCAACACTTTTTTTTACCTGCTTATTGAAATTTGATATAATTACATTTATTGTTATTGTATCCATAATAGGGTATATTTCATGTACCTTATTTTTCAAATTTACACATGCTGTAGATAAATTAAATATACAAGATTATATATTGCCATGTTGATCTTTAATAGTATAATAAGATGATTTAAGTTCTTCTGGTTCAATAGTTAAAGTAACTATAATTTTACTGTTGTCTACATACATATTAGCTAAAGTTATATTACCTTGTTTAAGACTGTTTTTAAGAATTTTTGGGTTATCTGAAGAAATTTTTCCCTATGGAATAGCCGTTTAAGGCTACAGAATAAATTTGCATGTTAAAAACACAGCGCTTTATTTAATAAAAATATTAATGTTATTGACAAAATTTACTTATAATAATAGTATAAAAAAGAGGTGAGCATATGGATATTATCGAAAAATATGGCAAGCAAATTAAAAAAAATGTGCAAACTCCTAAGATTGCTCTAAAGCTCATTAAATTTGGGCTTGGAATAGAAGAAAAAAGGGTAACATATTTTCAGGATAAGAAATTTCCTGAATCATTAAAATATTTAAACAAGATATGTCTTAATTATATACTGGAACCTTTAGGAAATAATGAAAACTATGCTTGGGTAAACTTATTTGCCCCCACTGAATTACTACACGCCCTTCAAATATCACCCATGCTTGTAGAAGCTTACGCTTCGTTTATGTCAGGATTAAAATGTGAGGATTGGTTTATAGATTTTGCTGAAAAATCTGGCATTTCAAGTACGCTCTGCAGTTATCATAAAATATTCATAGGTGCAGTTGAAGCTGGCATACTTCCAAAACCTAAATTTGCTCTCACATCCTCAATGGTCTGTGATGCAAATATCAACACTTTTAGATTTACAGCAGAAAAATATGGTATACCCTGCTGCATAATAGATGTACCTTATGAGCTTAGTACTGAAAGTATAGCATATGTTAGAGACCAGCTAAAGGAATCTGTAAAACTTATGGAAGAATGTACTGGCAAAAAACTTGATGATAACAAACTTTCGGAGATAATAGATAATGAAAATAAATCCAAAGAATATATGAATAAATACCTTAAATGCTTAGAAACAAACTATCTTCCTATGAGCCTTACGCTTCATATGTATATGCTATTTACTTCTCATACATTTATGGGAAGACCGGCCACATTAAAATTTTACAAGATGCTTTCGGAGGATATCACAAAATCCAAGGCTGCATCTATAAATAAAGTTCTCTGGGTTCATGTAATTCCATTCTGGAATGAGCCTTTAAAAGAATATTTCAATTTCAGTGAGAAGTATCAGCTTTTAGGTTATGATATGATCTTTGATCATCTGGAGCCTATGGATTCCAGTCATCCTTATGAAGCTATTGCTAAAAAACTCATAGAAAATAAATTAAATGGTCCATTCTCACGAAAATTGGAATTAGTTGAAAATTTAGTGGACAGACTACATCCTGATGCTGTTATCAACTTTTGCCACTGGGGATGCAAACAGTCAAGCGGTGGTGCTGTACTTCTTAAAAATATGTTGAGAGAAAAAAATATTCCTTTTCTATCCATTGACGGTGATGGTGTTGATCGAAGAAACGCCCATGAAGGACAATTAAGAACAAGATTAGAAGCGTTTTTTGAAATAATAGAAAAGAGGTAGGATAAAAATGATTAATTATATTTGCAAATATACTCCTATTGATATAGTTCAATTTTTAGGGGACACTCCCTTAAAAATTGAACCTTCAGTAAATGGATTTGATAAAGCAGATGCTCTTATGCATCCAAATATGTGTACATACTCAAAGGCAGCTTTGGAATATATTTTGAATTCCGGCTTAAAAAATCTTATCCTTATGAACTGCTGCGACAGTATAAAAAGGCTTTATGATGTATTAAAGGAAACAGGAAATTTTAATTTCCTCTATATTATGGATATACCAAGAAAAAATAATAGAGAAGCTCATGAAATGATGAAAAATGAACTTTACAAGTTTATTCATACATATGAAGTCTGTTTTAGTAAAACTTTTGACGAAACAGCGTTTAAAAAATACATGCTTATACACGAAAATGAAAATGAAAAAATTAGCGCTAGGGGTATAAAAATTGCCCTTTTAGGTGCAAGATGTAAACCTTCGGTAAAAAAACTCATCGAAGACTGTGGTGCTCATATTGCCCATGACTATACATGCACAGGAAAACGTAGACTTTACTCAAAATTAAGCAAAGATGAAGATATTATGTCCTGGTATGCTCAGAATCTTCTTAATCAATTTCCATGTATGAGAATGACAAATATAAATAAAAGGTCTGATACATTCAGGCATTTCAATGATATTTCAGGTATTATATACCATACTGTGAAATTTTGTGATAATTATTCTTTTGAATATGCCTCACTTAAAAATAAATCGAATATTCCGATTTTAAAAATAGAAACAGATTATACCGATCAATGTGAGGGGCAAATTAGAACAAGGGTAGAAGCTTTCATAGAGTCCATTAAAAAATCTGCAGCTGTACCTTTTAAAAAGGACAATAAGTCTCAAGTAATTCCTCATGGCATTATTACTGCCGGGATTGACAGCGGCTCAACATCTACAAATGTTGTAATAATGGATGATAAAAAGAACATGTTGTCATCTTCCATTGTAAGAACAGGTTCCAGAAGTATAGACAGTGCACACAAAGCCTTTGATGAGGCTCTTTCTAAGGCTAGACTTAAAAAAGAGGATATAAATTTTATAGTATCTACAGGCTATGGGCGTGTTAACATACCTTTTGCCGATTTAAACGTAACAGAGATAACATGCCACGGTAAAGGCGCTTTCTTTATAGATAAGGATATACGAACCATAATTGATATAGGTGGTCAGGACAGCAAAGTGATACGCCTTGATGAAAGTGGAAATGTCACCGATTTTGCCATGAACGACAAATGTGCTGCAGGTACGGGAAGATTTCTTGAAATGATGGCACGAACCCTTGAAATACCCTTAGATAGCATGGGTGATGAATCAAAAGGCTGGAAAGAAGAGATTGCAATAACCAGCATATGTACTGTTTTTGCAGAATCTGAAGTTGTATCATTAGTCGCCCAGAACAAAAACAAAAGCGATATAATTCACGGTCTTAATAATTGTATAGCTGGAAAAACCATTGGTCTTCTGGATAGAGTGGGAAGAAAGTCAAAATACATGATGTCTGGTGGTGTTGCAAAGAATTCAGGAGTTGTAAGGTCCTTAGAGGAAAAACTTGGTGAAAAAATATATATCTACGATGAACCTGAAATAATAGGTGCATTAGGTGCTGCTCTCATTGCTCTGGAAAAAACAATACCTTTATAATGTATTGTTTGAGAAATATAAAAAATTGATACATTTTCTATAAAAATCTACAACATAGTCAATATCTTCTTTTTTATAAGTTTATTTCTGTAAATCCAACTTATATGTTAAGAGTTGACTATGTTTTTTCTATACTTTTTATTGACAATTTAAGCCTTGGTTAACAATACCTAAATTTGTTCATACGATTTTTTTATATTTTCTAATCCCTCTATTATTTTTTGTTTTGAAAAATAATACTTCTCAAGTTTACTTTCATCCCATTTGTTTATTTCCTCATAAAACGACAATGCTATTTGATAATTTCGTTTTGATTTACGTGACTTTATTTTTTTAATTATCATACTCTCCGCCTCATTGAGTTTCCCCTCGTGGATATATTTGTTAATCATAATTTCTAATAATCCATCTTCCGAAATAATTACATTTTGATTGTCCATTTTAATATTGCTTTTTACAGCATCTCTCCCTGCGACAATAGCAACTACCATTTGTCCAATTGACGTTATTAATCTTTTTATATAATCATTCTCATTCATTTACAAAGTATCTCCTCCATTTTATATTCTAAGTCATCATATATGATGAAAATTCTGGCACCTACATACACCTTTATTTCTGATTATTCTTTATACTTTTTTTCCAATTGCTTTTGTTTTTTGATCGCATACTGTCCTGTTAAATACATAGTAGTAAATGTAAGAACAAAAATAAATACACAGAATATACTCACTGATATCATCAAATTCCATATACTATTTCTAAAATAACTTATTGTCACATACTTAATTACTCCAAATAAAACACCTACTATAATAGTAGATACAATGCTATAAAATAAATATGTTTTAATACCTGGTTTAGTATAATAATCCCATAAGCCTCTTCTCAAATAAGCTATTAATGTAAATATACACCCAATCATAAATACTCCAAATTCCACTCCAAACTGCTTAAAAGATGCTCCCATTCCAGTTTGAATAACAATACTAGCAAATAATAGCCAAAACATAATCCAAAATCCAAAATGTTCAATTTTTAACATTTCTAATTCTTGTCTTTCATCTATAACTTTTCTAATTTTTTTCATTTTCTATATCCTCCCAAAAAATATCATTTAAAGTTTTTCCCAATACCTTACATATTGTTATACACAATTGCAGTGATGGGTTAAATTTACCAGATTCAATCATCCCTATAGTCTGTCTTGTAACATTAACTTTTTCAGCCAACTCTTCTTGAGATAAATCTAGTGCTGCACGTGCTGATTTCATTTTCAAATTTTTCACTATTTCAACCTCCCTATATTACATATTATATACTATATTTTACTATACGTAAAGTATATTTTGCATATAGTAAAATATATATGTGATTTAATAAAAATGAATCAAATGTAGGAGTATTCGCCAAAAACTTCTTTTTACTATCACCCTTCTTTTTATTTTTCAAAATTATTAATAATCTTCCATATACCATATATTCAAAATCTAAATGTTCTTTTTAAGCAAGATGACCTTCTTCAGTAAGTTCTAGTCCATAAAAAAACAACCATAATTAAATTACTATGGTTGTTTTTCAAATTTGTAATCTTTCCACGTTTCTAGTCTATCAGGTTTTGTTGGATGTTCTCTCCAAAAAATATTATCTATTTCAGAAAGATATTTAATTTACTTATTTAATTCTTTATTAAATCTAACAGCATACGTTAAGTATGGCTCTTCAAGGTATTCTTCTTTATCTTTTATATATCCATGTTTTTTATAAAATGAAATAGCTCTCCTATTTCCCTTAAAAGCCCATATCACAATTTCTTTATAACCATGTTTAAAAGCCTGTTGCTCTGCAAAGTTAAGCAATTGACTTCCAATTCCTTGATTTTGATAAGCTTCCGAAATATATATACGCCAAACTTCAAAGGCTCCTATTTTATCATTATCAATTGTATCTCCAATGGATAATAATGCTACAATATGCCCATTACATTCATAAACATAGTTTGATAATCTACCAGATAAGAAATCTGCTTTCAATCTTTTTTTCCTTTCAAAACAGCCATTATCATTAAGCAATTGTTCATTTACATAGCCATCATATACAGACCTCCAATTATCATTGACAATTTTACAAACAATTTCTATATCTTTTTCTTGAAGCAAACGTATCATTCAATTTATTTCCTTTCTCTTATATCTCGTGTACAAGGTACTATAACCCCCTTGTCATG
>ENA-UOOE01000135-UOOE01000135.1-fermentation-metagenome-genome-assembly--contig:-NODE-135-length-76244-cov-23.633740_pt1 | contig 76244 bp, 63 predicted proteins | sample MGYA00245776_ERZ724021 | MGnify/ENA primary metagenome ERZ724021 (study PRJEB28704, sample SAMN03018321) | fermentation metagenome | biome: anthropogenic terrestrial biome; feature: soil; material... | reverse complement strand
TATGGATTGAATCATTTTAGACAGTTGCGTTACAAAAACGCTTGACCATTACATTGTTGGATATAACTTCATTATCTTTTTTGGTTTCTTCTAAATCTGCATATTCCTTCGGAGTTAATAATACATCGTCAGGGTCATTGTCTTTCACCAATTTGTCAACAAAACATTCTAAGGATTTTTGTGCATGCATAGGTAATACTTTATTTAGGTAATCTAGATATTCGCCATTCAAAAGTCGACTCATTTTATACCCCTTTCTAAATTCGGTAACGTGTTCGGTAAAGTGCCCTATTTTATTGGCTTTTTTGCAAGTTCAGTTTTGATGTAAAATTGTTTCACGGAAATAACGCCCCCAGAATTACACTATACATCTAATAATATTATACTTGCAGAAATAAGTAAATAAATTGTTCGGTTCGGGCACAAAATTATCTTTTGATAGTGAAATGGTATACATAAAAGAGAAATAACCACAGCGGCTATTCCTCTTTGTCCTTCTTATTCTCTGCTTCTGCAACCTTTTCAAGAGTTGCCTCATGGGTATTGTCAAACATATGTGTGTAAATCATTCCAGTTGTTGACGGAGTAGAATGTCCTAAAACCTTACCGATTTCATACAGTGTTATGCCTAACGAGTTTGCCACACTGGCAAATGTGTGCCGCAAACCATGCAAGGTAAGTTTCTGCAATTTGTTATCATCAATTATTTTCTTAAATTTTTCTGACAAGTAATTTGGCCTATATGGTTTTCCATCATCGCGGACTACAACGTATCCGCTGTCTTCATACAAATCGCCTAAATACTGCTTATTCTTTTCTTGCCTGTTTTTTTCTTTGAGTAATAATTCAGCTATATCAGTTGAAATTGCTAGGGTTCTATTTGATGTTCTGTTTTTTGTATCTTTATTTACAATTTCAGAACCGGCAATCGTTCGTGCTTCACAAATCCTTATTTTACAGTTATCGAAATCAACATGTTCCCACCTTAAGCCACAAATCTCCTCACGCCTAAGGCCTACCCCCCCAGCCAACTTAACCGGTATTTCCATCTCTGTATTTTTCACTATGGCAAATAGCTGCTTAAGCAATTCCAGATCATAGAACTTTGCTTCATGGTGCTGTTTTTGCGGAGTCTCAACTCTTTCAACCGGATTGCGTAAAAGAATATCCTGTTTAACTGCTACACTAAAAACAAGATGAAGCATATCATGATGCTTTCTAACAGTATTTGGTGAAAGATGCTTCTCTTTCAAAAGCGTTGTATAGTATTTTTGAATCTGACTCGGCTTAATTTCCTGTATTGGGATATTTCCCAACAGCGGTATTGTATACTTATTAATCATGTTTTTATAGAAATAACAGGTTGTCTGCGCTCGATACGGCTTAACAACATTTTCCATCCAGTATTGCAGGAATTCTGCCAATGTCTCTTTCTTAGGCAAAACCAATTGATTCTTTGTCTTATCAGCTTCAAACTCTTTTAATGCTTCTCTTGCTTCTGTTTTTGAATGATACGTTTTTGTTTTCTTGATGCGCTTTCCGCTTTCATCTTTTCCATAATCCATATTGACATAATATAGTTTTTTTCCGCTGTCATAAGAAATGTTTTTCTCCACTTTTGTTCGTGCCATAATGTCTACCCAGCTTTCACAAATGTCTACCTAATAGTAAAATTATAGCACGTTGATTTTTAAATGTCTACCTAAATGTCTACCCATTGTGCCATACGCTTTTACATATACAATATGTCGATAATAAGTATAAGAAAAAGCACCATATCTTGTGATACAGTGCTTAGTTCATGGTGGAGATGACGGGAGTCGAACCCGTGTCCGAAGGTGATTTGCCAAAGCTTTCTACGAGCGTAGCCAATGTTTTAAAATTTCCTCGGCAAGACGCCCACTGGCAGGCTTCTTGCTTTGGTAGCCTTTAAATCATGGCCAAAGTAAAGGCGTTCCTTGGCTCACGTTCACCGCTAATCGACGCCCTTATCCAAGCCGCGGTGCTCTCAGTAAGGACGGCAGCCTAATTAGGCCGCGTACGCCATCCCATAATTGTAATTATAGTTAGCGTTAGAATCTTTGTTAGTTATTTCTTTTTTGCGAAAATATAGCGTTCCGCGGCGCTGCTCGCTTACTATGGTTCACTGCCTCCGTCGAAGCCTTTACATCCCCATATATAAAATTCTTGAATTGCAGACTAATGGTTACGTTCCTTCATTGCGCGCTCAATATCACGCTTTGCAGCACGCACAGCCATATCGGCACGCTTATCATACAGCTTTTTACCTTTGCAAAGGCCAACCTGCACTTTTACAAGCGACCCTTTAAAATAAACCGAAAGTGGTATAAGTGCATATCCATCCTGCTTCATCAGGCCGTATAAACGCATCGTCTCTCTCTTATGGAGCAAAAGGCGGCGCACACGCACCGGATCCTGATTAAAAATATTACCATGCTCATATGGGCTTATATGCATACCGTTAATGAGAAGTTCCCCATTATTAACAGAACACCACGAATCCTTAAGATTCACCTGACCCTTGCGCACGGATTTCACTTCTGTTCCGCAGAGTTCAATTCCGGCCTCCAGTGACTCTTTCACAAAGTAATTATGAAAAGCTTTTTTATTCCTTGCGATTGTTTTCAACGATTCCCTTGCCATCAAGAGCCTCCATTCTGTCGGGATACTGAGAATAACACATTTTAAGGCTAAAGTCAAGAAGTTTTATAACGAATGCGCCTAAAGTTCGCTTCGGCCTTCAAGTGCACGAGCAAGCGTCACTTCATCAGCATATTCCAAATCTCCGCCTACGGGTATTCCGTATGCAAGGCGTGTCACTTTTACTCCCAGCGGCTTCAGGAGTCGGGAAACATACATGGCAGTGGCTTCGCCCTCAGCTGTGGGGTTTGTTGCCATTATAACCTCTTTTACTGTATTGTCTTTTATACGGTTTAAAAGCTCCTTTATCCGAAGCTGGTCCGGGCCCACACCATTTAAAGGCGAAATGGCACCGTGAAGTACGTGATATGTTCCGTTATAGTCACGGGTGCGTTCCATTGCAACCACGTCACGCGGATTTTCAACGACACAGATAGTCGCATGATCCCTATCCGGATTGCGGCAAATCGAGCATAATTCCTCGTCAGTCAAATTGCAGCATATTTTGCACATATGTATTTTTTCATGTGCTTCAAGGATAGAGTCAGCAAACTGTTTCACTTCTTCGTCGGAGAGGCCAAGAATATAATATGCAAGCCGCTGGGCGCTTTTATAACCAATGCCCGGGAGGCGTTCGAACTGCTCGACCAGTTTCGAAAGCGATGCGATATGATAATAAGCCATAAATCAAAGCAGACCCGGCACATTAAGGCCGCCAGAAAGTTCTTCCATACTGTCAGATTTGTCTTTAACCGCCGCGCGCAGTGCTTCATTCACAGCAGCCATCACAAGGTCAGAAAGCATTTCAACATCATCCGGGTCAACAACTTCCGGCTTAATCTCAATTGATTTAACTTCCATTTTCCCTGTGACAGTCGCCTTCACCGCCTCGCCGCCTGATGAAGCCGTATACTCTTTTTCTTCGAGTTCAGAGTTCACCTGGCTCATCTGCTCCTGAAGTTTCTGCGCCTGGCGGGCGAGTTGCTGAAGATTGGAAGCGCCGCCTCCACCGTAGCCTTTCGGTAATCTTGCTTTCATTGATAATCTCCTCCCGCTACTTTTTTATGACCTCTATGCCTTCCCTTTTAGCGTCTTCCGCAAGCCTGTCAAGCGGGTCATCTGCTTTCTTGCTGCCATCAGTTTTTTTATAAGGCCCAAGCTTGAACGATTTTCCCGTGACCTGCTTTATAGCCTGCCTGATATTGTCTCGCTGGCTCGGCTGCCGCAGCAGTTTCAGCGCGAACTGTGTCTTTGCATCTATAAGGACAAATTCACCGCTCACATATGCGTTAGACCCTGTAAATGCCGCACCGGCAGATTTGGAAAACGTTTTTACCACCTGCAGTATTTCAGGCCATTCTTCCAGCTTTTTTGCTTTGCTCTGCAGGCTGCCTGAATCGACATTTTCTTTAGCATCATCAGTTGCTGAAGCCTCTTTATCCGGCAGTGCATTATCAGCTTTTGCTTTTGGTGGCTTTGCTGCTTTTACCCGTACAGGCTCTTCCTGCTTTTGCACTGATGCCACTGCCGGCATTCCCTGCTCTAAAGCTTCAACACGGCGCAGTAATGCGTCCGGCGAAGAATCAAGCTTTGGGATACAAAGGCGTATCATCGCCATTTCAAAAATCGTGCGCCTGTCGCCACCGCGGTACATCTTTTCAAGGGCTGCCTGCATGGTCGCCATCGCGTGAAGAATAGTCGGAAGCGGTGTGGAAAGCGCCTGCTGCTCAAGTTTTTTAAATTCAGTTTCGGGCACTGCGATAATACTGCGCGCGTCTTTCATTGTCTTTATAAGCATCATGCTGCGGAAGTGTGAGGAAAGCTCCTCACAAAGGCGCGCCATATCCTTTGATGAGCGATAGAGCTCATCCACGACTTCCAGCGCTTTAGACGAGTCACCGTCTTTAACTGCGTCAGTAAGTACAAACAGATGCTCCCTGCCTACAAGCCCCACGGTTTCAGTCACTGTCTGCTCGGTTACATGCTTAGTGCGCCCAAGGCACTGGTCGAGGATTGAAAGCGCATCACGCAGCGCACCGTCAGCAAGGCGCGCTATCAGCAGTGCGGCGTCCGGCTCAAGTTCTGCGTTCTCTTCGCCGGTGATATACGTCAGCCTGTCTGCGATATCTTTTGGCGGTATGCGGTGAAAGTCAAAACGCTGGCAGCGCGAAAGAATTGTCGCCGGTATTTTGTGCACCTCAGTAGTTGCAAGTATAAAAATCACATGGGCAGGCGGTTCTTCAAGCGTTTTTAGCAGCGCATTAAACGCCCCCACAGAAAGCATATGGACTTCGTCGATAATATAAACGCGGTATTTTGCGGCGGCAGGAGTAAAATTCGCTTCTTCACGCAGGGAGCGTATATTTTCCACACCGTTATTGCTTGCAGCGTCGATTTCCACAACGTCCATAACGGAACCGTTGTCTATCCCCCGGCATATCTCACATTTGCCGCAGGGATCGCCGTCTTCCAGATGAAGGCAGTTGACGGCTTTTGCGAGGATTTTGGCACAAGTTGTCTTTCCGGTCCCGCGCGAACCTGTAAACAGGTACGCATGCGCAATCCGCCCTGATTCCAGCTCATTTCTCAAAGTCACCGTTACCTGCGGTTGCCCAACAACTTCCGAAAATTTTTTCGGTCGCCATTTTCTGTAAAGGACCTGATACAAGCGGCTGCCTCCTCCCTATAAATTAAAAGGCAAGGCAGGCCGCCTTCGCGGCTCATGCGGCAGGATATGCGGACGAACAGACCTACTGCATCGCACAGGGAAATCCGCTTAATGCTGCTCGGTTCCCCGCCTGACATGGTTCACGGCACCCCGCCGCGCAGAGCCCGCCCGCCCGCATATCCTATCGCACGCATTTCTGCCTTGCTCATCTCTACAACTAAACATTTATTATTCAGCTATACAGCTTTTTTATTATAACCGATTTCCGGTAAAAAGGCAACTGTTTTCAAAGGGAATTTCTGCACTGCCCATGCGGCTGAAACCCTCCCGATATAATACTGTCTGAATCAAATTTTATATAGGACTTGCCGAACAGCGGAAAAATCATTTTGCTTTGGATTTTTTATTTTTATGGCATATATGATATAATTAAATCAGAAAATGAAAGGCGGCGGTAGCTTGTATCAAACCTTGGAAGAATTGGAGAGTGCCTGCCTGAGCTGCAAAAAATGCAGCCTTTACAAAACACGGACAAACGTAGTGGTCGGGGCAGGCAACCCAAAAGCTAAAGTCATGTTCGTCGGCGAAGGGCCCGGCGAGCAGGAAGACCTTCAAGGAAAACCATTTGTCGGGCGCAGCGGCCAGCTCCTCGATAAAATGCTTGATGCGGTCGACCTTAACAGAAATGAAAATATCTATATTGCAAACATTGTCAAATGCAGGCCGCCTAAGAACCGCGACCCGCTTCCGGAAGAGCAGGAAATATGCATTGGCTGGCTTAATGGACAGTTCAGGCTTATCCAGCCGAAAATCATTGTCTGCCTTGGCAGGATTGCCGCCGCAAAGCTTATCCACCCAAATTTCAGGATTATGAAAGAGCATGGCATTTTTACGGAGAAAAGCGGCGTGCTGATGATGGCAACCCTTCATCCGGCGGCACTCCTGCGTAACCCAAACAACAAGCCCGGGGCATTCGAAGATTTTCTAAAACTGCGCGCAAAGATGGATGAACTCGGCATAAAATGAGCAAAAGCAAAGCAGGCACGATTTTTAATGCCTGCTTTATTTGTCAGGGCAATATACCGCTTTAAGGGCTTTTATTTTAACGCCTTTCTTCAAAAACATAATCTCATGCTCTGTCATAACGTTATTCGGCCAGTTATCACCATGAAGATCATATGTTTTATCTGTAACAGTAAAGCCACATTCAGAAAGATAGCCGAGCGTATCGGCAAACAGGCCGTCATCATCCGTTTTGAAAAATATTTCGCCGTCAGTCTCAAGAATCTTTTTGTAGTTTTCAAGTTGGCGCGGATAAGTAAGCCTGCGCTTATGGTGCTTGTGCTTTGGCCACGGGTTGCAGAAATTTATATCAATGCGCTGCACTGTGTCATCGGGCCCCATGCATTCCGAAATGCGCTCAATATTCATCGCCACAAGCAGCACATTGTCAAGCTCACGCCCCGCTTGTGCAAAAGCCACTTCAAGATTTCTTTTTGCCGGCCCAAGTACAGTGTCTTTTAAATCAATACCGATAAAATTTACCTGCGGGTTCATCGGTGCGGCCCCTGCAAGGAAAAAGCCTTTGCCACAGCCAAGTTCAAGCTCTATAGGCTGATGGCGCGGAAATAAATCATGCCATTTGCCAAGATACTCCTCAGCGTGCCGTATAAAGAAAGGGCAGGCATTAAGTTCTTTTGTCGCCCATGGCTTATATCGCATCCTCATACTTCCGGTGAACCTCCCACGCTTTTGCAAACATCGACCCATTTCACGCTTTTAGATATTTTAAAAAGCTCGTCGCATGTAAGCTCCACACATGAGCTGTCGCTTCCTCCCGCAGGGTAGATACGGTCGAAACGCTTCAGTGAAACATCACAGTAGACCTTTGCACACGGCGGATTGTTGAACGGGCAGACGCCGCCTGCACGGTATCCTGTCAGCGGCTCTACTTCTTCGTGCTTCAGCATACGCGCCTTGTAACCAAATTCCGCCTTAAATTTGGCATTGCTGATTTTTGTATCGCCCGCCGTAACTATAATCAAACAGCCATCTGCATTACCGTGGAATGAAATCGACTTGGCTATGCGTGCCGCTTCAACGCCGAGCGCTTTGGCAGCAAGGTCTACTGTTGCGCTGGAAACAGGAAACTCATGCAGCCTGCTTTCCATTCCGTATTCTGCAAGATAACTTTTAACTTTTTCAACCGACATCATCTACATCTCCAAACGCATTTCCTGAAAATAATTGATGCAAGTATAACATTTTTCGGCTTATCCCGCAAGTCACGCATTGCTGGAAAACGATACACCCTTTGAGTTTTCTATAAATGGTGATATAATTGTCAAACGGCAGAATCGATATTTTGCTTATTTTATTAATAGGAGCAGAAAATGAAGAAACACAAAAAGATAATAGTATACTGCTGCGTGGCGGCGGCACTGTTAATAAGCATAGCAGGCCTGCTTTGGAAAAAATACGGGCAGCGTTCAACACGTTACCAATGCACAAATTTTGCGATGGGAACTTATATTCAACAGACGGTGTACGGCAAAAATGCTACGGCGGCAGCCTCTGCCGCTGCCAAGAGGATTGGTGAACTCGACAGCACCATTTCATGGCGTACAGATGGTTCCGACATTGCAAGGCTTAATAAGGCGGCAGGCACAGACTGGATTTCCATCCAACCAGAGACGGCGTCTATTTTAAAGCTGAGCCTTGATGTTGCAAAAGAAACGGACGGCGCCTTTGACCCGACAATACTCCCCATCTCTTCCATGTGGGATTTTGGAGGAAACAACCAGCATGTCCCGTCAAAAGCCAACATCCAAAAATTCCTTAAATATGTTGATTACAAAGATCTCCGCATCGATACATCGAAAAATACGGCAAGCCTGCGGAACCATTACATGGGTATTGACCTCGGTGCCGTTGGAAAAGGCGCTGCCTGCACAGACGCAGTTGATGCCTATCGCTCCACAGGGGCTGAATGCGGCATTATAGCCGTTGGCGGAAGCATTGGCATGTTCGGCCATAAAGCCGACGGCTCACCATGGGACGTAGCCGTCCGCGACCCCACAGTTACAGACCAGAACGCGGCAGCTATGGGAGAGCTCAGCCTTACATCAGGGTATGTTTCCACATCCGGAACTTATGAGCTGTGCTTCAAGCAAAACGGGACTTTATACCACCACCTGCTCAACGCAAAAACCGGATATCCGGAAAACAACGGCCTCACGTCAGTAACCATCGTTGTTAATGACGGCGCCCTAAGCGATGCACTCTCCACCGCATGTTTTCTGCTCGGCCGTGAAAAAAGCGCACCACTTCTAAAAAAATACAATGCGGACGCGATTTTCATAGACAACAATAAACACGTATATGCCAGTGCAAACCTCAAGGATAAGTTCACTATAACAAACAGCAAATTTGTTTTGCAGCCACAGGGGTAACTAATGGAAAAGAAAGCTTTTTGCCGCAAAGACTTATTGATCATAATTCCAGTTCTGATCATTGCGGCTATTATGTTCTTGGGCAATTATTTGCAGCCACCTTCCGCTGCAGTCGCCATCGTCGAAAAAAATGGTACGGAATTTTGCCGAATTGACCTGCAAAAGCAAAAGTCAATCCAGATTATCAATGTCGGCGGCCCTATGAATATCAAGCTGAAAGCCGAGCCCGGGGCAATTTCATTTTATCACTCCGACTGCCCGGACCAGATATGCGTGCGCACTGGAAAAATATCAAAGCCCGGCCAAACGGCTGTATGCCTGCCGGGCAAAGTTTCCGTCCGTATTGTAAGCAGGAATGCTTCCTCTGGAAAAACATACGATGCATTTACGGGATAAGCGTATGCAGCCTGCATAAGCGCCGGCCTGACTTTGATTATCAGGCTGGCGCTTATTAACAAAAAAAGGCATCCCTCTCGGGATGCCTGAAAGTTTATAAGGTTGTTTCGGCTTAATCTTTATCTTTCTGGCAGCAGCAGTCTTCCCCATTGCAGCATTCTTCGGCATTCTCGCTGTCCTTATCCTCTTCCCCGCTTTCATCAGGAAGGTCAAATTCGAGCTTTTCGCCGCAGTTAGGACATTCCATCTCGCCGTCTTCAACAAGGTCTTTTGAGAGGCAGATAGTTTCATGGCAATGCGGGCATGTCACTTCATAATAGCAGGAGTCACCCTCATTGTCTTCATCCTCTTCATCGACATCATAAAAATCATCTTCAACAGAACCGAGGTCTTCATCAACCGCGTCAAGCTGGTCAGCCATATCATTCATATTGTCTTCCATCTGTGACATTGAAAATGTAAGGTCATCAAGTAGGTCGATAATAGCATTAATAACTTTGACCTCTTTTTTGTTTTCGTCTAGCTCCAAGCCTTCTGCCAAACCCCGAATATAGGATACCCGTTCCGTGTTCTTCATGAAAGTGCCTCCCCTTTTTTTCTTTCATTTAGCGCATTTGCAGAGCCGCTAACAGACTTTATTATCCGTTAAGCACGCTCCATATATTCACCCGTGCGGGTGTCAATACGGATTTTCTCGCCTTCATTAATAAAAAGCGGTACTTTGATTTCAGCACCCGTTTCCACAGTTGCCTGCTTTGTTGCGTTTGTAGCCGTGTCGCCCTTAAAGCCCGGGTCAGTTTTCGTAACTTCCAACTCGACAAAATTCGGCGGCTCAACTCCGAAAGCATTGCCTTTGTAAGAAAGGATCTTGCACACCATATTTTCTTTTACGAACTTAAAATTGTCACCAAGAATTTCTTTGCTTATAGGCATCTGCTCAAACGATTCCTGATCCATAAAATAGTAAAGGTCGCCGTCGTTATAAAGATACTGCATATCTTTCCGCTCAATGAACGCAGTCGGGAACTTATCATTAGGGTTAAATGTGCGCTCAGTCACAGCCCCGGAAATCACATTCCTGATTTTAGTGCGCACAAACGCTGCACCTTTGCCCGGCTTAACATGCTGAAATTCAATAATAGAATAAACGTTGCCATCCATTTCAAACGTGGCACCGTTGCGGAAATCTCCTGCTGATATCATTGGTCTAAGCCTCCGTTTATTTTTCCTGTTTAAAAGCTTCCATATTAAACAGTTTATAATATTTTCCATCTTTTTTCAAGAGATTTGCATAAATTCATTATTTGGAAACAATCTCTTGAAAATGCAAGATGCTATATTAGTTCTTTAAGTGCGGAAAGCGCCAGAAAATAGCTGTTTTTGCCAAATCCGGCAATCTGCCCTGCACATACAGGCGCAATTACACTCTTATGGCGGAAATCCTCACGCGCATAAATGTTGCTCATATGGACCTCAACAAATGGGATGCACACCGAAGCTATAGCGTCGCGCAGGGCGTAACTGTAGTGCGTCAGCGCCCCCGCATTGATAACAGCGCCGCTGAAACAGTCTCTCGCAGCCTGAATACGGTCTATAAGGTCACCCTCATGGTTTGACTGATAAATATCACAGTCAAAGCCAAGATTTCTTGCATATTCCACAATCTGTGATTTAATGCTGTCTGCTGTCTCTTCGCCGTAAATGCTTTTTTCACGCACACCGGTCAAATTCAGGTTAGGGCCAAGCAGCACTAAAATCTTCTTCGTAGCCAAACAACCATCCTCTAAATGATATATTATTTTACCTTTCTCTTGCGCTGCGCCTTACGGCGCACCGGCCGCTCCATACAGCGCCTTATCCTAAAAGATATTGAATCTTCCTGTGCAGGTGGGACTAACAGAACGGATTTCATCCTTGCCAGATTTGCGCCAAGGATATCAGTAAAAACCTGGTCGCCTACAACAAGCGACCTTTCCCGGCTCGCGCCGAGAAAATTTGCAGCATACCCAAAAGCCATTGGCAGAGGCTTCATGGAAGTTGCAATAAACGGAAGCCCATACTGTAACGCAAATGGCTGAACGCGACGCCTGAAATTGTTTGACATGATAATCATCCTGTATCCGTCGTCCCGCAGTTTCCGCGACCATTCGACAGTACCTGTAAAAGGTTTCTGTGAGCCCGGAAATGCCAACGTGTTGTCAACATCAAGCAGGATGGCTTCAACATTGAGTTTTTCGAGCAGCCTCGGGGTGATGTCCGTTACCTTATTCAAAGCCACTGTAGGTGAAATAAGCGGCAATCAGGCACCCCCTGTCTTTTTCGCCTCAAGTCCAAAAAAGCGGGCATAAGCCCGCTTTTTTAACCAATGAAAAATTTTCCGAAAATGCTTTTACTTATACCGGCGTTTCCGCGCAGCTTCAGATTTCTTCTTGCGTCTTACAGAAGGCTTTTCATAGGCTTCCCGCTTGCGGACCTCAGCGATAACTCCGGCACGCGCGCACTGTTTCTTAAAACGCCTAAGGGCGCTGTCGAGAGATTCGTTGTCTTTTACTCTAATCTCAGCCATTCATTTTCCCTCCCATCCGCCGAAAGGCAGGGGCTATGAGCAAATCATGCTACATAGACTAATTATATCGAACATATGCAAATCTGTCAAGTCAATTTTGGAAAATAAAGGATTGCACACTGTTAAACTAACATTTATTCTGCTGAGGCATACATAGCAAGAACGTCTTCAACCTGCCATATGGCAAACTTGTTGCAATTCTTAGCCCTCATCACATTTTTTCTGTAATAAAAACATCCGGAGCCATTTCGCAATAGCTCCGGCTATTTTTATCTTAAATGTGGCAAAAAGGAACTACTCAATAATCTTTATTACAACGCCTGAACCAACCGTATGGCCACCTTCACGGATAGCAAAGCGGAGGCCCTCTTCCATAGCAACCGGCGTAATAAGTTCAACATTCATCTCAATATTATCGCCAGGCATGCACATTTCTGTGCCCTCAGGAAGGGTAATAATGCCCGTAACATCTGTTGTACGGAAATAGAACTGAGGACGGTAATTGTTGAAGAACGGTGTATGACGGCCGCCTTCGTCTTTCGTCAGTACATAAACCTTGCTTTCGAACTTTGTGTGCGGATGCACAGTTCCCGGCTTTGCAATTACCTGGCCACGCTTAACTTCGTCTCTCTGGATACCGCGAAGAAGCACACCAATGTTATCGCCGGCTTCTGCAAAATCGAGCGTCTTGCGGAACATTTCGAGGCCTGTAATAACTGACTTCTTCTTCTCCTGTGAAAGGCCGACTATTTCAATTTCGTCGCCAATCTTAGCCATACCACGCTCAACACGGCCTGTTGCAACAGTACCGCGGCCGCTGATGGTCATGACATCTTCAACAGGCATAAGGAACGGCTGGTCTGACTTACGCTGCGGAGTTGGAATAAAATCATCTACTGCATTCATCAAATCCACGATGCATTTATATTCCGGTGCCTTCGGGTCTGTCGACTTAGATTCCAGAGCCTTCAGGGCAGAACCGCGGATAATTGGGGTCTTGTCGCCCGGGAAGCCATACTCATTGAGCAGGTCACGGATTTCGACTTCAACGATATCGAGCAGTTCAGGGTCATCTACCTGGTCTACTTTGTTCATAAAGACCACGATATACGGCACACCTACCTGACGGGCAAGAAGAATATGCTCTCTTGTCTGTGGCATTGGGCCATCGGCAGCAGAAACAACAAGAATTGCGCCGTCCATCTGAGCAGCACCGGTAATCATGTTTTTAATGTAGTCAGCATGGCCAGGGCAGTCAACATGCGCATAATGACGCTTATCTGTTTCATACTCAACATGCGCTGTGTTGATTGTGATTCCACGCGCTCTCTCTTCAGGGGCCTTATCGATATTTGCATAGTCTACAAACTGCGCTTCACCCTTCATGCTGAGGACCTTTGTAATAGCAGCCGTAAGGGTTGTCTTACCATGGTCAACATGGCCGATTGTGCCAACATTCACATGAGGTTTCGACCTGTTGAATTTCTGTTTTGCCATTGGGAATCCTCCTTTTATTTTATGGTTCAGACCATACAATTTCAATTTTGATTTAATGCTAATATTCTAACAATAAACATATGAAAAATCAAGCATTTTCACACATTATCATGACTTCTTCGTGCGCGAAGTGATAATCTTCTCGGAAATGCTCTTCGGAACTTCTGCATAGTCGGATGGCTCCATCACATACTGGCCGCGCCCCTGTGTCTTTGAGCGCAGGTCTGTAGCATAGCCAAACATTTCTGAAAGTGGCACCTTCGCACGGATTTGCTGGGCACCCGGAATAGCGTCCATGCCTTCAATCATGCCACGGCGCGAGTTGAGGTCGCCCATAACGTCGCCCATATATTCTTCCGGAACCGTAACAGTAACCTTCATAATCGGTTCGAGGATAACAGGGTCCGCTTTTGCCATAGCGTCTTTGAACGCCATGGAAGCAGCAATTTTAAAAGCAAGTTCAGATGAGTCGACTTCATGAAAAGAACCATCATAAAGCGTAACCTTTGTATCAACTACCGGATAGCCCGCCATAATACCTGCCTGCATTGCGCCCTGAACGCCCTGGTCAACAGCAGGAATAAACTCTTTTGGAATCGCGCCGCCCGTAACGGCATTAACAAACTCATAGCCCTTCTCCGGGTTCGGCTCAATTCTGATTTTAACATGTCCGTACTGGCCGTGGCCGCCGGACTGCCTTACATACTTGTTCTCAACATCCGCCATTTTACGGATTGTTTCTTTGTAAGCGACCTGTGGCTTGCCAACATTTGCCTCCACGTGGAACTCACGCATAAGGCGGTCAACAATAATCTCAAGATGGAGTTCACCCATGCCTGCAATAATTGTCTGGCCTGTGTCTTTGTCAGTGTAAGCCTTGAATGTCGGGTCCTCTTCCGCAAGCTTTGAAAGGGCAATGCCCATTTTCTCCTGGCCGCTCTTTGTCTTAGGCTCAATGGCAACACGAATAACAGGGTCAGGGTACTCCATGGACTCCAAAACAATTTTGCGCTTTGGGTCACAGAGCGTGTCGCCTGTTGTTGTGTTCTTAAGGCCGACTGCAGCGGCAATGTCGCCTGCATACACAGTCTCAAGATCCTGCCTGTGGTTTGCATGCATCTGAAGTATACGGCCCATGCGCTCGTTGTCATCTTTTACGGAGTTATAAACAGTGTCGCCCGCGTTAAGCATACCGGAATAAACACGGAAATATGCGAGTTTTCCGACAAACGGATCTGTTGCAATTTTAAATGCAAGGGCCGCAAAAGGCTCATCATCTGAAGCGTGGCAGTCAACTTCCTCACCCGTATCCGGATCCTTGCCCTTAGTTGCAGGGATATCTGTTGGGGCAGGCATAAATGCCACAATTGCGTCGAGCAGCTTCTGAACGCCCTTATTTTTGTACGAGGAACCGCATGTTACAGGGACAAATTTATTGGCTATAGTGGCCTTGCGGATCGTGGCAATAATCTCATCTTTCGTGATTTCCTTGCCGTCAAGGTACTTTTCCATTATATTGTCGTCCTGCTCAGCTACAGCTTCCATGAGTTTAGAATGGTACTGGTCGGAAATTTCCTTCATATCATCAGGAATATCCTCGACCTTCATATCCTTGCCCATTTCGTCATAATAGATGTCTGCCTTCATGTCAATAAGGTCGATGATACCCCTAAAAGTATCCTCTTTCCCTATTGGCAACTGAATTGGCACAGCATTGCATTTCAAGCGATCTTTCATCATCTGCACGCAGTTGAAGAAATCGGCACCCATTATGTCCATCTTGTTGACGTATGCCATGCGCGGTACGCCAAACTGCTCAGCCTGGCGCCATACTGTCTCAGACTGAGGCTCAACGCCGCCCTTTGCGGCAAAAACGGTAACAGAACCATCCAGCACGCGGAGGGAGCGCTCAACTTCTACTGTAAAGTCAACATGGCCCGGCGTGTCAATAATGTTGATGCGGTGGCCTTTCCAGAAGCATGTAGTCGCGGCAGAAGTAATAGTGATGCCGCGCTCTTTCTCTTCCGACATCCAGTCCATTGTAGCGGCGCCGTCATGAACTTCACCCATTTTGTGGTTGATGCCTGTGTAATACAGGATACGTTCAGTTGTTGTTGTTTTGCCCGCGTCGATATGCGCCGTTATACCGATATTACGGACTAAATTCAGTGGTACTTGCCTTGGCATAATTCCCTCCTACAATCTGAAAAATACGGAACGCTCACCAGCGGTAGTGTGCGAACGCACGGTTCGCTTCTGCCATCTTATGCGTTTCGTCACGCTTTTTGGCGGCACCGCCCGTACCATTAACAGCATCGAGAATTTCGCCGGCAAGTTTCTCTTTCATCGTCTTTTCCGATCTCTGACGGGAATAAGTCGTCATCCAGCGCAGACCAAGCGTCTGCCTTCTTTCCGGACGTACTTCCATTGGGACCTGATAAGTTGCACCGCCTACACGGCGTGCCTTTACTTCAAGCGACGGCATGACATTTTCCATTGCCTGCTCAAAGACTTCCAGCGGTTCTTTGCCCGTCTTTTCCTTTACAATGTCAAACGCACCGTAAACAATTTTCTGAGCAACACCCTTTTTGCCATCGTACATAACATTATTAACCAGGCGTGTCACTAATTTGGAATGATAAAGTGGATCCGGCAAAACATCGCGTTTTGCAATTGAACCTCTTCTTGGCACTTTACTTCCCTCCTTCACATAAATGATATCATCGGTACTCGAAAGCGACAAACTCCCGTGGCCAATACAGAGGCGTCAATATATATATCAAACGCCGCTGCATCCTGTTTTTCAACATGCACAAATATGCAGCCGTTAGGTTTCTGTCATAAACTGCCGCAAATCACTTTGCAGCCTTTGCAGCACCTGCCTTTGGCTTCTTCGCGCCATACTTTGAGCGGCCCTGCATACGCTGGGCAACACCCTGCGTATCAAGCGTACCGCGGATAATATGGTAACGCACACCAGGCAGATCCTTAACACGGCCGCCGCGGATCATCACGACGCTGTGCTCCTGAAGGTTGTGGCCGACTCCCGGTATATATGCACTGACTTCACTACCGTTTGAAAGCCTGACTCTTGCAATTTTTCTAAGTGCTGAATTAGGCTTTTTAGGTGTTGCAGTCTTTACAACAGTGCACACACCGCGCTTCTGCGGAGAATTCTGGTCGATTGGAATACGCTTTTTTGCATTCCAGCCTTTCAGAAGTGCAGGGGCTTTTGCTTTTTTTACGGCTACTTCTCTTCCCTTGTTTACCAACTGGTTAAATGTAGGCAATCTGACACCTCCTCACATAAAACTATTTATGTTAAGCAGCCTTACGGCCGCAAAACAGCATGTAAGAAGCCTGTTCCTCTATTTTAGCAGAAAAACAGACTATCACAGTTAATTAGTATATCATTCATTAACGTTATTTGTCAAGTTTTCATTGTTTGTTACAACTTCTGTATTCTGGTAGCACTTCATGCCTGTGCCTGCCGGAATCAGCTTGCCTATGATTACATTTTCTTTAAGGCCAAGCAGCGGGTCAACCTTACCTTTAATTGCAGCGTCTGTAAGCACACGCGTTGTTTCCTGGAACGACGCCGCAGAAAGGAACGAATCAGTAGCAAGTGAAGCTTTCGTTATGCCGAGCAGCACAGGTGTGTATGTTGCTTCTTTAAGGTCTGTTTCACCTGCGGCAATGCGGTCGCGTATTGCCTGGTTCTCTTCTTCAAGGTTTGCCTTTTCAACAAGGGCGTTCGGCAGAAGCGTAGTATCGCCCGGCTCTTCAACTCGTACTTTCTTCAGCATCTGGCGGATTATGACCTCAATGTGCTTATCGTTTATGTCAACGCCCTGCATCCTGTAAACCTTCTGGACTTCTTCAATCAGGTAATTCTGAACAGCATGTATGCCTTTAATAGCAAGCACATCATGCGGGTTTACAGAACCCTCAGTCAGGCGGTCGCCAGCCTCAACATTATCGCCTTCGTTCACTATAATGTGTGAGCCAAACGGTATAAGGTAAGATTTGCTTTCGCCCGTTTTGGAATTAGTTATGACAACATGGCGGCTCTTCTTTACATCTTCAAATGAAATCTTTCCGGCAATTTCTGTTATAATTGCCAAATGCTTAGGTTTGCGGCCTTCGAATAGCTCTTCTACACGCGGTAGGCCCTGTGTGATATCCTCACCGCTTGCAACACCGCCGGTATGGAACGTGCGCATTGTAAGCTGTGTGCCAGGCTCACCTATTGACTGCGCCGCGATTATGCCGACCGCTTCACCGACTTTTATCGGCGCACGCGTTGCGAGGTTTGCACCATAGCACTTCCTGCAGATGCCGTGCTTGCAGTGGCATGTCAGGATAGAGCGTATCTTTATGCGGTGCACACCGTGCGCTTCAATCAGGCTGGCGTCTTCGTCAGTCATCATTTTGTCTTTTGAAACAAGCACTTTGCCCGTTTTTTCATCAACGAAGTCATTTACAAGATATCTTCCGAGCAGGCGCTCATGCATAGTCTCAATGATTTCTTTATCCTCTTTGATGTCGAAAACTTCAAGGCCGTCTTCAGTTCCGCAGTCATCTTCCCGTATAATGACATCCTGAGAAACATCTACGAGGCGGCGTGTGAGGTAGCCTGAGTCTGCAGTTCTCAGTGCTGTATCGGCAAGGCCTTTTCTTGCACCGCGCGAAGAGATAAAGTATTCCAAAATATTAAGGCCCTCACGGTAGTTAGCCCTTATTGGTATTTCAATAGTCTTGCCTGATGTATTTGCAATCAGGCCGCGCATTCCTGCAAGCTGGCGTATCTGGCTCATAGAACCACGTGCGCCTGAATCCGCCATCATGAATATCGGGTTGTAGCGGTCGAGGTTCTTCTGCAAGGCATCAGAAACATCTTCCGTAGCTTTCGTCCACGTTTTCAGCACTGCATTGTAGCGCTCTGTGTTTGAAAGCAGGCCCATCTTGTACTGCTGTAAAACTGTGTCGACCTTTTGGTCAGCCGCGGCGATGATTCCGGCTTTCTGCGGCGGAATAGTCGCGTCGCTGACTGAAACAGTTATGCCACTCACTGTGGAATATTTGTACCCCTGAGCTTTTATTTCATCAAGTACCTGTGAAGTCTTAGGCACTCCGTGGACACGTATGCAGCGGTCGATTATCTGGCCAAGCTGCTTTTTGCCTACAAGGAATTCTATCTCAAGTCTGAACTTGTTTTCTGGTTTTGAGCGGTCCACAAAGCCGAGGTCCTGCGGAATTGGGCGGTTAAAAATCATTTTGCCGACAGTCGTGTCAATGACTGCGCTTTCTTCCTTGCCATTGAATTCCAGCGTGCGGCGCACTTTAATTTGCGCATGCAAACCGATAACATGGTTGTCGTAAGCCATGATAGCTTCGTCAAAGTTGCGGAAGACTTTGCCTTCGCCCTTTTCACCGTCTTTGTCGAGAGTGAGGTAATAAGAACCCAGCACCATATCCTGTGTTGGGACGGTCACCGGTTTGCCGTCTGAAGGCTTAAGGAGATTTCCGGCAGCCAGCATAAGGAAGCGTGATTCCGCCTGTGCCTCCGCAGAAAGCGGAACATGGACAGCCATCTGGTCGCCATCAAAGTCAGCATTGTATGCTGTGCACGCAAGCGGGTGAAGCTTCATTGCACGGCCCTCAACGAGCACAGGCTCGAAAGCCTGAATGCCGAGGCGGTGCAGAGTAGGCGCGCGGTTAAGGAGCACCGGATGGTTCTTGATTACGACTTCAAGCGCGTCCCACACCTCAGGTTTTGCACGCTCTACAGCCTTGCGTGCAGCTTTGATGTTCCCAGAAGCACCTGTTTCGACAAGGCGTTTCATCACAAACGGCTTGAAAAGCTCAAGCGCCATTTCTTTTGGCAGGCCGCACTGGTACATTTTAAGGTCCGGCCCTACAACAATAACCGAACGTCCCGAATAGTCAACACGCTTGCCAAGAAGGTTCTGGCGAAAACGCCCTTGCTTGCCTTTCAGCATATCTGAAAGCGACTTAAGCGGGCGGTTGTTAGGCCCCGTCACAGGGCGACCGCGGCGGCCGTTGTCTATAAGTGCATCCACTGCTTCCTGAAGCATGCGCTTCTCGTTGCGTACAATTATATCAGGCGCACCGAGCTCAAGCAGCCTTTTAAGCCTGTTGTTACGGTTTATCACACGCCTGTAAAGGTCATTGAGGTCAGACGTTGCAAAACGCCCACCGTCAAGCTGCACCATTGGGCGCAGGTCCGGCGGTATCACAGGTATGCAGTCAAGGATCATCCATTCCGGGCGGTTCCCCGAAAGGCGAAACGACTCTACGACTTCAAGCCGCTTCAGTATTCTCACGCGTTTCTGGCCTGTTGCTGTAGCAAGTTCCGTTTTCAGCTGCTGCGAAAGCTCGTCAAGGTCTATCTCGGCAAGAAGCTTTTTGATTGCCTCGGCACCCATGCCGGCTTCGAAGTCGTCCTCATACTTTTCGCGCATGTCGCGGTATTCTTTTTCCGTAAGGAGCTGTTTCTTCTGCAGCTCCTTCACATTGCCCGGGTCTGTAACTATATACAGTGCAAAGTAAAGCACCTTTTCAAGCATGCGCGGCGATATGTCAAGCATGAGACCCATGCGGGAAGGGATGCCTTTAAAATACCAGATGTGAGAAACAGGCGCGGCAAGCTCAATATGCCCCATGCGTTCACGGCGGACTTTTGCCCGTGTGACTTCAACGCCGCAGCGCTCACATATTTTGCCTTTGTAGCGTATCCTCTTGTATTTGCCGCAATGGCATTCCCAGTCTTTTGTAGGCCCAAAAATGCGTTCACAGAAAAGTCCATCACGCTCCGGTTTCAAGGTGCGGTAATTGATCGTTTCCGGCTTCTTAACTTCGCCGTAAGACCATTCGCGGATTTTTTCAGGTGAAGCAAGTCCAATTTTGATGGATTCAAACGTATTAAATTCCATGCCCTGGCCCCTTCCTGTCAATTCTTATCACTATCGTCATCAGAAGCATCGCCCGGCGCATCTTCTTTTTCAAATAAATCACCGTCGGCGTCTTCCTTTTCACCATTTCCATCATTATCTGTATAGCCGCCTGACGTGTCAAACAGCGCATTGCCGTCATCTGTTGTGGCATCTACAGAATAGTCGTCAACAGTGCCGGGTGTCTCATGCGCAGGCTCCTCATAGTTATCCTGCTGCGGATTGAACCCCACGTCATCATCAAGGTCTTCGCGCAGGTCTATCTCTTCGTTGTTTGCATCGAGTACTTTCACATCAAGGGCAAGCGACTGCAGTTCCTTTATAAGGACTTTGAATGATTCGGGGATTCCAGGCTTCGGGATATTTTGGCCCTTTACAATCGCCTCGTAAGTTTTCACACGGCCCACAACATCGTCGGACTTGACCGTAAGGATTTCCTGCAGCGTATAAGCCGCACCATAAGCTTCCAGAGCCCAGACTTCCATTTCTCCGAAACGCTGGCCGCCAAACTGGGCTTTGCCGCCGAGCGGCTGCTGAGTAACAAGTGAATACGGGCCTGTCGAGCGGGCGTGTATCTTATCGTCTACAAGGTGATGCAGTTTGAGGTAATACATGTAGCCCACAGTTACGGGGTGGTCAAAATACTCGCCTGTGCGGCCGTCTTTAAGCAATATTTTGCCGTCAGGCCTCATGTTTACCTTTTTAAGGCATTCTACAATATCGCTTTCATGCGCTCCGTCGAAAACAGGCGTCATGATTTTCCACCCAAGGAGCTTTGCAGCAAGGCCGAGGTGGACTTCCAGCACCTGTCCGATATTCATACGCGACGGTACACCCAGAGGGTTAAGCACAATGTCGAGCGGAGTGCCATCCGGTAAAAACGGCATATCCTCAACAGGAAGTATGCGTGATACAACACCTTTGTTGCCGTGCCGGCCGGCCATCTTGTCGCCTACCGAAATTTTCCTCTTCTGCGCAATGTAGCAGCGAACTACCTTATTTACACCGGGGCTCAGCTCATCATGGCTGTTTTCACGCGTGAAGACCTTTACGTCAACAACTATCCCATACTCGCCGTGCGGCACACGAAGTGACGTGTCGCGGACTTCACGGGCTTTTTCGCCGAATATTGCGCGCAGCAGCCGCTCTTCGGCCGTAAGCTCCGTTTCGCCTTTAGGCGTTACCTTGCCAACAAGTATATCGCCCGCACGCACCTCTGCGCCTACGCGGATAATACCGCTGTCGTCGAGGTCGCGGAGAAGGTCTTCGTTTACGTTTGGAATGTCGCGTGTGATTTCCTCTGGGCCGAGCTTTGTGTCACGCGCCTCGGTTTCATACTCTTCAATATGGATCGAGGTAAATACATCGTCGCGCACAACCCTTTCGCTTATAAGCACAGCGTCTTCGTAGTTGTAGCCTTCCCACGTCATAAAACCTATGAGCACATTTTTGCCGAGGCTTATCTCCCCGTCTTTTGTGCCCGGGCCGTCGGCAATCACGTCGCCTACGTTTACGCGGTCATTGACTGATACGATAGGTACCTGATTGAAACAAGTGCCCTGGTTCGAACGCATAAATTTAGTGATGTGGTAACTGTCCATTTTACCGTCATCTGTCGCTACCTTAACTTCATTTGCGCTCACGCTGCGCACAACGCCCTGGTGCTTTGCAAGCACACAAACACCGGAGTCAACGCCTGCCTTGTACTCTATGCCTGTTCCAACTATCGGGGACTCAGTCTTAAGGAGCGGCACTGCCTGCCTCTGCATGTTGGAGCCCATCAACGCACGGTTTGCATCATCGTTTTCAAGGAAAGGAATCATCGCCGTTGCAACGGAAACAACCATCCGCGGCGAAACATCCATGAAATCAGCTTTTTCGCGCTCAACCTCGACGAATTCGTCGCGGTATCGCCCACTGACTTTTTTGTTCTTGAAATGGCCCTCTTCATCAAGGGGCTCGTTTGCCTGAGCAATAATGTAGTTATCTTCCACATCGGCCGTCATATAAACGACATCTTTCGTGACGACGCCCGTATTTTTGTCAACACGGCGGTACGGCGCTTCGATAAAACCATATTCATTTACGCGTGCAAACGTAGCAAGGTAAGAAATAAGGCCAATGTTTGGACCTTCAGGCGTTTCAATAGGGCACATGCGCCCGTAATGTGTGTAATGCACATCACGCACTTCAAATCCGGCACGGTCCCTTGAAAGGCCCCCAGGGCCAAGGGCTGAAAGGCGGCGCTTATGTGTCAGCTCTGCAAGCGGGTTAGTCTGGTCCATAAACTGTGAAAGCGGCGACGAACCAAAAAACTCGCGGATAGCCGCCACAACAGGGCGTATATTAATAAGTGAATGCGGTGTCAGGACTTCCATATCCTGTGCCTGCAGCGTCATGCGCTCGCGGATAACACGCTCAAGGCGTGAAAAGCCGATGCGGAACTGGTTCTGCAGCAGCTCGCCTACAGAGCGGATACGGCGATTCCCAAGATGGTCGATATCGTCAACATTGCCAACGCCTTCCGCAAGGCAGTTAAGGTAGTTTACCGATGCGAATATATCGTCTATCGTTATATGCTTTGGGATAAGGTCGTCACAGCGCTCCCTGAACTGTTCCTTTATCTCATCATCGCTATGGCATGAGTCAAGTATCTCGCGCAGTACTTTGAAACAGACACGCTCATTTATGCCGCATTCGGCTTTGGCGTCGAAGTCCACGTATTTCGAAATGTCCACCATGCCGTTTGAAATGACTTTGATTTCTTTGTCACCAACCTTGATGTAAGCCTGCATCACGCCGGCATTGTCAATCTGCGCGGCAAGTTCGCGGGAAACCACCGAGCCTGCCTCAGCCATCACTTCGCCAGTGTCCGGGTTAGCAATCGGGCGTGTAAGCTCCTGCCCTGTAAGGCGCTCGGCAAGCGCCAGCTTCTTGTTGTATTTGTAGCGGCCGACGCGCGAAAGGTCATACCTTCTTGAGTCGAAGAAAAGGCCGTTGATATGTGCCTCGGCGCTTTCAATCGTAGGAGGTTCACTTGGTCTAAGTTTGCGGTAAACTTCAAACAGGGCGTCTTCCCTGTTCTTGCATGGGTCTTTATCTATAGTTGCGTTTATGCGATTGTCATCGCCGAAGAAATCGTGGAGCTGCTCGTCGGTACCAAGGCCGAGGGCACGCAGGAAAACTGTAACCGGCAGCTTGCGGTTTTTGTCGATGCGCACATAAAACACATCGTTGGCGTCAGTCTCATACTCCAGCCATGCGCCACGGTTCGGGATTACAGTCGTGCTGTAAAGCTCCTTGCCGGTCTTGTCATAATCCATCTTATAGTAAACGCCAGGCGAACGGACGACCTGTGACACTATGACACGCTCGGCACCGTTGATGACAAAAGTGCCGCTGTCTGTCATTAGCGGAAAATCGCCCATGTAAACTTCCGATTCCTTTATTTCACCGCTTTCCTTATTGAGCAGGCGTGCGGTAACACGCAGTGCAGCCGAATAGGTGGCGTCCCGCTCTTTGCATTCTTCCACACTATAGTTGGGCTTGTCGGAATCAAGTTTATAATCCACAAAGTCCAAGACGAGGTTGCCTGTATAATCGGTGATGCCGGAAACATCTTTCAGCACTTCCTTGAGCCCTTCATCAAGAAACCACTGGTATGATTTCTTCTGAATCTCAATCAGGTTTGGCATATCCAGAACTTCATCAATGCGCGCAAAACTCATGCGCGTATTTTTGCCGACCTTCACCGGTTTGACATTCACCATCGGCTTAATCACTCCATTCATTTATTTCACATTCTGCGGCACGCACCAGACAAAAAAGCTGCCTCCGAAAATCTTCTTAGGCGGACTTGTGTTTTTTAATCTCCTGTGCTATGATAAATGCAGATTCTTCATAAGTATATGAATCCATAATGATACAGTATATTAGTTTACTACAAAGCAATGTGTAAGTCAAGTTTTTTTTCGCTTTTGGTGTCAAAATGTAAAAAAGCTGCTATCTGCTATACTGCTTTTTCCTTTATTATAAAAATTGGCAAACATGCAAATACTTAAACACTGGCATACAGAAACAACGACAGAAAGCCCGCACTCCGCTTTATAAATATAAACGGAGCGCGGGATTTTTTTATTTCCTTCTATTCGCTGATTATATGTAAAACAACTGTTCTTTTGCAGCTTAGCCTTCCTTTTTGTGCTTGCACTGGCCGGGAGCGCTCAGCGCGGCGAATGTATAAGAGCCAAGCTCTTCCCTGACCATTTTAGAAACCTTGTCATAGATCTCATGGAACCGGCAGTCTGCCGTGTGCACACAGCTATACTCATCCTGCTGGCAGCGGTTAAGCATATAGGGCCCTTCAACAGATTCAATCACCTGCAGCAATGTAATTTCCTCTGCACTGCGCGCAAGAACGTAGCCGCCGTGCGCACCTTTGTAGGACACGATAAGCTCGCCGGCTACAAGCTTCCGCAGGATTTTCAGCGCAAATCGCAGAGGGACTTTGGTCTTATTTGAAATAGTGTGGGCATCTACTTTCTGCCTCGCCCTTGCAAGGACATCTACAATCCGCACCGCATAGTCCGCTTCAAGTGTCATTACCATGGAATCGGCATCTCCTTAATCCAGGAAATCTTTGAGCTTTTTACTGCGGCTCGGATGGCGCAGCTTCCGCAGGGCCTTCGCTTCAATCTGGCGTATCCTTTCACGGGTTACATTAAATTCCTTGCCAACTTCCTCAAGTGTGCGGGAACGGCCGTCCTCAAGGCCAAAACGCAGGCGAAGGACTTTTTCTTCACGCGGCGTTAAGGTGTCGAGCACCTCAGCGAGCTGTTCTTTCAGCAGCGTGTGTGAAGCGGCGTCCTGTGGGGCCGGTGCATCATCATCCGGAATAAAGTCGCCAAGGTGGCTGTCCTCTTCTTCGCCTATAGGCGTTTCCAGCGAAACAGGTTCCTGCGCAACGCGCATTATCTCGCGGACTTTGTCGGTAGGTATGTCAAGTTCTGCCGCAATCTCATCTGCCGTCGGTTCATGGCCATTGGTGTGAAGGAGTTGACTTGAGACTTTCTTAACTTTATTTATAGTCTCGACCATATGCACAGGTATACGGATAGTACGCGCCTGGTCGGCTATGGCACGTGTTATCGCCTGGCGTATCCACCATGTGGCATAAGTTGAAAACTTAAAGCCTTTTGTATAGTCGAATTTCTCCACGGCTTTTATAAGGCCGAGGTTGCCCTCCTGAATGAGGTCAAGGAACTGCATCCCGCGGCCAAGGTAGCGCTTTGCAATGCTCACCACAAGCCGAAGATTAGCTTCAGCAAGCCGTTTCTTTGCAGCTTCGTCACCCTTTGAAACACGCACTGCGAGGTCGATTTCTTCTTCCGGCGTAAGGAGCGGCACGCGTCCTATTTCTTTGAGGTAAACTTTCACAGGGTCATCTATGGCTATTCCGTCGGTGTTAAGCGCATCATCGATATTTTCCGACTCTTCGTTATTGCTGCTGTTAGTTTCCGTGTTCTCCAAAGGCTCTTCGCCGAAGTTCTCAACGATTTCCACGCCCTGAGACTCGAGCGTGTCGTAGAATTTCTCGATTTGTTCAGGGTCAAAGTCGAGTTCGCCCACTGCGTCGAGTATCTCTTTAGTGGTGAGCTGGCCTTTGCTCTTGCCCTGCTCAATCAATTCTTTCATTACCGTTTTCTTATCGGGCACTGCCATATCCGTCCTCCTATTTTTTCTGCTGCCTTAACTCTTCCAGATAATCTTCTATTTCCCCCGGCGGCGCTTCAGCGGCGCTGCCCAGTTTCCTTTTCTTATCTTCCTGCAAAAGCACATTAATATACTCATGCGCGTCCTGCCTGCTTATGGGTACGCCGTCATACCGTGCCTGAATGCCAGCAAGATATGAAATTTTATCCGGTGTAAAATCTTCCTCAAAATCTGCCAGACCGACCGGTTTCTCTTCTCTCATTCTTCCCATAATTCTTTCATATACACGGCGGTTGAATTTTGTGACAAATTTTTCGGGCGGGAGGTGTTTAAAAACTTCTCCGGCGCCGTCCTGATTTCTCATGAGGTATGCTATAAGCGCCTCTTCGGCGCGGGCCGCGCGCAGGTTGCCGGCCTTCTCCGGATTTATGCTGTCGTGGTAGCCTACCGTTTGGCGGTGTATCTCGTGGAATTCTTTTTTCCTGTGGTTTCTCTCAAGCTTGCGGTTTTCGGCCTCAACCTGGTTCATTAGCGTCGTTGTTTCAATACCAGTTTCTTCCGCGACTTTTCCGGCATAGACTTCGCGCTCGATATGGTTGTCCAGCGCCGAAAGCACTTTAACCGCCCCGCGTAGGTATGCAAGCCGGCCGTCTGCAGACTGCAGATTGCAGCCTGCTTTTGCTTTTTGCAGGTTGTACTCAACATCGTTTCCACATGCCTCAAGCATCTGCTTGAAGCGCAGCGGCCCATAGGTCTTTATGTACTCATCAGGATCCTTGCCGCCCTCAATAGTCAACACGCGGACGCGCAGCCCGGCACTGCGCAGTATGGGTATAGCGCGCGCTGCCGCTTTCTGCCCCGGCCCGTCAGCATCATATGAAACAACGACTTCTTTCGCATAATGCGACATCAGCCTTGCCTGGGAAGTCGTAAGCGCCGTTCCGAGCGTCGCGACGGCATTGGTGAAGCCTGCCTGGTGCATTGAGATGACGTCCATATACCCTTCGCATAGGATAAGCCTCTGCCCACCACTGTTCTTGGCAAAGTTAAGCGCGAAAAGCATATCGCCTTTGCTGAATACCGGTGTTTCCGACGTATTGAGATATTTAGGCTTTTCATCTCCGAGCGTCCTGCCGCCGAAAGCGACGACATTTCCGCGCAAGTCGATAATCGGGAACATCACGCGCCCATAAAAGCGGTCTATCACATTTCCGTACCTGCTTTTGTAAGCCACATTCGCAAGGGCCATCTCGTCTTTCGTAAAGCCCTTGCGCCCAAGGTAGTCAACAAGTGCAGTACGCCCCGGCGGAGAATATCCAAGGCCGAAATGCGTTATCGTTTTAGGCTTGAGCGCACGCTTCGAAAAATAATCCCTGCCTGCCGCGCCTACACCTGAATTCAGCACCATGTAATAAAAGCGTGCTGTTTCACGGTTGATGGCAAGAATGCGTGTCCGCACTTTAGACATGCTGTCATCGGCACGGTTTTCAGGCACAGCCATGCCTGCGCGCTGCGCAAGGAAACGGATAGCCTCCATATAATCGAGGTTTTCAATGCGGCGGACAAACGTTATTACATCGCCGCCTGCACCGCAACCAAAACAGTAAAACGAACCGTTGTCTGGGTAAATGTTGAAAGACGGTGATTTTTCGCTGTGAAACGGGCAAAGCCCAACCATGTTTTTGCCGCTTCGTTTCAGGCTAACATAGTCTGAAGCAATCTCCACAATGTCACTGCGGGCTTTTAGCTCCTGCAGAAACGCTTCCGGAAGCGACATCTGCTCATCCTCCTCTGGCTGCTTTCATGCTTCAGCTTACAGTTTCCATGCTTTTGGCACATATATTTTTTCAAAAAGCTGCACCGCATAATGGTCGGTCATGCCGGCAATAAAATCGCATGCCGCGCGCTCATTCCCGTCCTTTTCCGCAATCATACGCATATCAGGCGGCATATGTTCAGGTTTTACAAGATATTCGAAAAGCGCCTCAATCAGGCCAGGAACCTTGGTCTCTTCCGACTTTGCCTGCGGGTTATGGTAAACATGCTCATCCATAAACCCGGCAAGCTCTTCAAAAACGCCGTTTATTTCAGGGGCCATGGCAAGCTTTCCTCTGCCGCTGTTCTCCACAACCGAATGCACAAGCGTATCTATGCGCTTCGACTTGCTGCTGCCAAGGACATCTGTAATGTTTTTCGGAATATCGCGCTCATACAGCACACCGGCACGTTCAGCGTCGTCTATATCATGGTTAATGTAGGCGATACGGTCCGCAAGGCGCACAATGCGCCCTTCCGCCGTACAGGCTTCTTTTCCGATCGTATGGCATGCGATGCCGTTTCTTACTTCAAATGTCAGGTTAAGGCCTTTCCCGCCCTTCTCAAGCCTTTCCACAACACGCACGCTCTGCTCGTAATGGCGGAAACCGCCCGGGAAAATCTCGTCCAAAGCGTGCTCACCTGCATGGCCGAACGGCGTATGCCCGAGGTCATGGCCAAGTGAAATTGCCTCAGTCAGGTCTTCATTAAGCCGGAGCGCCCGCGCTATAGTGCGCGCTATCTGCGAAACTTCAAGCGTATGTGTAAGCCGGGTCCGGTAATGGTCGCCCTCAGGTGAAAGGAATACCTGCGTTTTGTGCTTAAGGCGCCGGAAAGACTTGCAGTGGATAATCCTGTCGCGGTCGCGCTGGTAAACGGTCCGCAGCGAACATTCTTCTTCAGGAGTTTCGCGCCCGCGTGAATTTTCAGCAAGGGCTGCATAAGGAGACAGAATCTTTTTTTCCAACGCCTGCGTCTCTTCTTTTACTGTCATCTGTAAACTTCCACCCCTGTTTTTGCCTTGCATTATAAAATAATTTTATACCCTCTATTGTCTTATATGCAGAATGGATGCCCTTTCCCTGCTTTAAGACAAAAAATTATGAAATCCTGTAGAATTTTTTTGTCCCGAACTCCACCTGGCAGCTTCCGCACGTCGCATCTGCGGCGGCATTGCCAAATAATTCAGCTTTTTCACACGGTATATGAAAGTGTATTGCAACATGGTCTGTAAAAGACGAATTATCGACTTTTCCGCCATGCTTTTCAATCAGAGGCATCACTTTGCCGTAATGGCTGTAGCTGCAACTAAGCCGCGCCTGAAAGCATGCTGACATTGTAATGACCCCTGCGGCTTTAAGCGCCGCTGAAGCGCCGCGCGAATATGCGCGCACAAGGCCGCCAGCCCCAAGAAGGATGCCGCCGAAATAGCGTGTTACAACTACGGCGGTGTCAGTCACAGCCGATTTCTGCAGGACATTGAGCACCGGTATGCCGGCCGTTCCCTGAGGTTCGCCGTCGTCGGAATACCTCCTTATCTGGCCGGCACGGATTACATAAGCATAGACATTGTGCGTGGCCTCACGGTTTTTCGTACGTACGCCGCGGATAAAATCCACAGCTTCTTCTTCGGAGCGAACAGGCGCAGCAGACCCTATAAACCGAGAGCACCGCTCAGTAAATTCATTGCTTGCCATGCCGGCAACAGTCAAGTAACTTTCCATTTTATCACCCGGAAAAAAGAAGCGGCGCTTGCGCGCGCCGCTTCTGCAGATATAAAAACAAAATTACTTATCCAGACCGTAACGCTTCTTAAACATATCGACACGGCCGCTCGTATCTACGAGTTTCTGCTTTCCCGTAAAGAACGGGTGGCATTTTGAACAAATTTCAACATGGATATCCTGCTTTGTGGACCTTGTATGGATAACGTTGCCGCAGGCGCATGTGATCGTTGTGTCTTTATACTCCGGATGGATTTTCTTTTTCATTCCTGTCACCTCTTTAAACGGAGTTCAACATTCTCTTAAAGTATAACATAGGATGTGTATGATTGCAAGCAATTACTTACTAAAGTCAGGCTGTTAAAAACAGCATTGATTTCTGCAGCCCTGCCAGGCATTTTAATTTTGCCTTTTAAACTGCTGACGTCAGGGAAAATCATTATATGATTACATGGATGCTGTGGCACTGCGGATGACGGTGTTGTAAACATTCTCCATTATTTCCACGTTTTTATTGAGATCATAAAACTGCATCACATACTTGCGCCCTGCTTTGCCCATTTTTCGGCGAAGTTCTGAATTTTGCTCTAACAGGTAAATCTTTTCCGCCATAGCTTCGGGGTTTCTTTTTGGAACAGTAAAACCAGTAACATTATTTTTCACCGTTTCAAGAAAACCATCTGCATCCGATGCAACTACCGGTATGCCACATGCCATGGCTTCTATAGCAGAAACACCAAAGCTTTCACTTATGCTTGGGAGACAAACAACATCCATGTTATTAAGAGCATATTGAACATCAGTGTTCGGAATTGCGCCGCGAAGGAACGCTTTCCCTTTGAGATTTAAACTGTTAATTAACTGCTGAAGGCTGCCGTTCATGCTCCCCTTTCCATAGATATCCAGAACATTTTCTGTATCGGGCGGCAGTCTTTTCAAGAATAAATAAAACGCGCGGATAAGGTCATCCATACCATAAGGCGGCTCTAACGATTTTACAGCACCTACCACAAAAACTTTTTTCTCCGTTTTTTCCCGGGGAGCAAACTTTTGGCAGTCTACCCCAAACGGCGTAATAAAAATTCGTTTTTTACTGCCGAATAGACGCCTGACCTGTTCAGCCATAACCTGGCTTGTTGACGCAACTGCGTCAGCATAATGGATGTTATCAGCTATAAGTTTTTTATGCAGTGGGCTTTTGTAAGGGAACAGGTACACATCACTTCCCCAGACAGAAAGCAAAAGCGGATGCACATGGCTTAACCGTGCAAGAGTACCGTAGCCACTGGCATAATGGGCATTAACAATATCCGGCTTAAACGACTCAATTTCTCTTTTCAATTGCTTTGCATTGCGGAAGTATCCCGAAAAGCCAGAATGTTTCAAAAGTACAGTTTGTACATTAGGGTCTATGCTTTTCTGTTTATCCGCGTGGTCTGGCAGCGAATACAAACGCACCGTATGGCCTCTTTGCGCAAGAGCATTAACCCACTTTACAGTATGGCTTGACTGTGCTGCAGAAACAAAAGCGATTTTCATGAATGATGACCTTCCTCTATCCAGTGTAAAGCAGGGCTTGAAGTTTTGCTTTACGCTTAGAATCTTTTATACAGTAGCATATTCAATATTAAATATCAACTTCTCATTTTCTTTTATTATTGGCTTTACTGGCATTAATAGTCAGTACATATACTGATTACCGTATGATCCGTTTTTTACCGCATTACGCACAACAATTTCACCACTGGTTTTGTATTATAACGAAGGCACAGGCTGTCACTTTTCAGTAAGCAACAGCCTGTGCCCATATTGTATCAATTAGCAGACAGCTTTAAAAACGTTTACGCCGTCCACCGTGTAAAAGCCATATATCAATTGTCAATACAGCCCGAACTTTTCGTCACCAATGCTTATGAGGATATTCTTCATCTCACTGTAAGCATCAAGTATCATCTTATTTGTTTCACGGCCGTAACCGGATTTCTTGTAGCCGCCGAAGGAAGCACCCGCAGGAATGTTGTTGTAGTTATTTACCCACATTCTACCCGTATTAACCTTGCGTGCAACACGGAGTGCACGGTTGATATTGTGGCTCCAGACACCCCCGCCAAGACCGTAATCACTTTCATTGGCAATGCGGATGGCATCATCTTCATCTTTAAACTTTATGGCTACAAGCACAGGGCCGAATATTTCTTCCTGGGCTACGCGCATCTTATTGTCAACATCTGCAAGGATAGTCGGCTGCATGAAGCACCCTTTTGCAAGCTCCCCGTCAGTTATGCGGTGGCCGCCGCAGATGACGCGGGCGCCTTCTTTTTTGCCTATTTCAACATAGTTGAGTATTTTATTGAGCTGCCTTTCGTCTATCTGTGAGCCCATTACAGTGTCTTTCTTCCATGGAAGGCCAACTTTAATGTTGTTGAAAGCATTTGCCGCCGCATCAAGGAACTTGTCGTAAATATCTTCCTGTATCAATGCGCGTGAGCCTGCACAGCATACCTGGCCCTGGTTGAACAGTATCCCCATCTGGATACCCTCAAGGGCTTTGTCCCAAGGCATATCGTCAAAGAAAATGTTGGCCGATTTGCCGCCGAGCTCCAACGTTGCAGGGATAACCTTTTTCGCAGCGGCCTCAGCTACAGTATATCCTACGGCCGTCGAACCCGTGAATGCAAGCTTGCGGATATCCGGATGGTCGAGTATGTACTGGCCCGCCGTAGAGCCATGGCCTGTAATGATGTTAAGTACGCCGTCCGGAAGGACCTGTGCCATAAGCTTTGTCATTTCCAGAAGGCTTACCGAAGTTGAGGAAGACGGCTTCATAATTACGCAGTTGCCCGCCGCAAGCGCCGGGGCAATTTTCCAAGCAGCCATCAGCAGCGGGAAGTTCCACGGGATTATCTGACCGACAACGCCGATAGGTTCACGGACAATTAAATTGAGCATATCTTTGTCGAGGTAGGTTGCCACGCCTTCATCTGCACGTATGCATGACGCGAAGTAGCGGAACTGGTCCGCGCTGTAAGAGACATCTATGTTTTCCGATTCGCGCAGCGGCTTGCCGTTGTCAAGCGTTTCGGCCATGGCAAGCTTTTCCCTGTTTTCATCGATAAGGTCTGCTATCTTGTTCAGCATTCTTGCGCGCTCGGCAGGGCTTACATACTGCCATGTTTCAAAAGCTTTCCACGCAGATTTAACCGCAAGGTCAACGTCTTCTTTGCCAGCTTCAACGCATGTGCAAAGATAGTCTCCGTTTGACGGGTTATAGCTCTTGAAAGTTTTCCCTTCTTTGCCGTCTACCCATTTACCACCTATAAACAGCTTATAGCTGTCATCAATGTAATTCGAGTACTTTCCCATGCCAGAACCTCCTTAAAAATTAGATTGTTGATTTTGATTATTGCGGCATATCGGCATTTTCTGCTGTACATTGCCAAAATTCCGCAGGATACACGCTTTTTTATTTGTTGAATTAGCTGCTTTTATTTTAACGTGTGTTATACGAAAAATCAATACTTAAACCTTTTATATAATAATAAAAGCGAAAAGCGTCAATAAAAGTATTTTCAGCCCACATGCCATATTGTTGCCGCGCATGAAGCCATCCGAAATTGAAATCTAAAAGTGCATATGGTATGCTTTATAAGCACAAACATATGGAGGGATCCCATTGAAAAACTGCCTTGTGATGCTCACAAAGGTATTTCCATTTGGCAACGGCGAAGAATTCATTGAAAATGAACTGCCCATAACTGCAAAGGCATTCGACAAAGTTGTGCTTATTGCGACTTCAACAGCCGACAATGCCATACAGACACGCGCCGTTCCATATAATACAATAGTCCATCGTATAAGCGCTTCAGAAATCATGCGCCGTGTGAAACCGCAGACGGTAAAGAATTTTTTCCATATTCCAAGGGTTTATTATGGTTCGCGCGAAAAAAAAAGCATAGACGGTTCTCCTGTGCGCAGGCTGTACCTTGCCTATTTCATTGCGAAAGGGAAAGCTGTTGCGGAAAAATCGTCCGGTCTGCTTAAAAAAACGGACTTAGGCCAATACGATGCCATCATTTTCTACAGTTTCTGGTTCTATGACACTGCGCTTGCTGCACTTGAACTCAAGGGTGCATGCAGCGCTAAGCGCTGTGCAGCATACAGCCGCGCCCATGCATATGACCTCTACGATGAAAAAAACATAACTCATTATCTTCCGCTAAGGCCATACCTGCTTGAAAATTTGGACTGCGTGTTTCCATGTTCTGACAACGGAAGCAATTACCTCAAAACAAAATACCCTGAATCATCTGATAAAGTCTCAACGGCCTGGCTTGGCACAAGTGATTTCGGGGCCGGTCCTCCCAAGGCTGGCACAGAGTTTCACATTGTAAGCTGCTGCCACATCGTGCCCAAAAAGCGCGTTGAGCTTCTCGCACAGGCTCTCGCCATGCTCTCAGGCAGCGGGCTCAAGCTCAAATGGACGCACTGCGGCGGCGGTGACGGCCTTAAAAAGCTGAAAGCGTACGCCGCCGAAAACCTCGGCTTTATGGAGTGCAGGTTCCCAGGCGAAGTAAATAACACAGGACTCATGAAATTCTATAAGGGAACTCATGTTGACCTCTTCGTCAACACAAGCGATTCAGAAGGCCTGCCCGTCAGCATAATGGAGGCATGCTCTTTTGGCATACCGATTCTTGCGACAGATGTAGGCGGCACAAGCGAAATCGTCCGCAATGGTGAAAACGGGTTCCTCCTGGACGCCGATTTAACTCCCGAAGCACTTGCGAAAGGAATAGAGCACATCGCCCATATGCCGCAACCAGAGCTGCAAAAGCTGCGCTGCGCTTCACGGAAAATATGGGAAAGCGATTTCTCAGCAGATAAAAATTACCGCCTTTTTGCCGAACGGATAATCGGGTCAAATATGTAATTATATGATAATACATGCAAAAGCCGCCACGAATGCTGGCGGCTTTTGCATATATAAATATAAACTAAACTGATTAAAAAATATTATCGAGGTTCGGTATTTCCGACTCCTTTAAATAGGAAATCTGTATAATACTGCGGTCGCACTCTGAAAGGAACGAATCTTTCGCGCCATTTTGGCAAAGTTCTGGCAGGATTGAAAGCGTCTGGTCTATAGACTCAAGCCTGCTGTGGACCATATAGGTGCACAATGTTCTGTGCACGCAGTGCCAGTCACTAAGCGCTTTCTCGCTCAGCTTGTATGCCGCCTTGGCATCGCCTTTTTCCTGTGCGCTTTTAGCCATGCTGACTGTCTGCATCATCTGCGCCGTGACTTTTTGCGTATTATTTATGCCCAAAGAGCAGACTATTATGCTCAAAACAAACAAAGCAGCAGCAAGCCATATACGCTTCATTTGCTTCCCTCATCCTTCCGCACAATAAAGTAATCACCTTTAGCATTTGCCGTCATCAGAAAAACCTGTGGAAGGGTAATTGCTTCTTTCTCAAGGATACTTTCAAGCCATTTCCTGTTCTGGCGGCACAGTGCCAGCGAAAAATTGGAAGCCACCCCGTCGCTCACAACTACGGTTTCAAGCCCTGTGTCAGGCTGCGTTACACCGAGGGCACCGGCTGTTGGCTGCTCCTTGTCCGGCTTTTTAATGACACTCATTTTGCCGTTCGTCTCAATAATCGCGTAGGCAATGTCTCTGATGCTGAAAACGTCCTTCTGCCTTAATTGCTCGAACAGGTCTTCAGTGGACATACGAAGACGGCGCAGCTCGCTCTGCTGTATTTTCCCGTCATAGACTACAATAATTGGCCTGCCGCATATCATCCTGCGGAAAGGTTGGCATTTGAGCATCAGACTTGAAACGACTATTTCGCTTATGACAAGTACCGCAATGGGTATAAGCCCGCTGATAAGCGGCTGGCCCGTATCCTGCATAGGCACGGCCGCCAGATTTGAAATAAGCAGCGTCACCACAAGTTCACTTGTCTGCATTTCGCTTATCTGCCGCTTGCCCATCATGCGGACCGCCGCCACAACAACCGCATACAACAAAAAAGTACGGATCAATGAAATTGCCATTTCCATCACCTGCACTTAGTATGCGGTTACTTTTCAGGAATATGTATCTAATCCCCCGTGACCTCACGGCCAAGATAAAAAGAATACAGCAGGCACTGGGCGACACGCCTGCCGGTGCATTTCTCAACTTCCATGCGGTAGAGTCTAAGCTGCCCGCGGTAGCGTTCCCAAAGCGATGCGTCATCTTTTGCACGGTCGGTTTTAAAATCAACAATAACAAGGTTTCCGTTTTCTTCAAAGACAAGGTCTGCTGCGCCCTGCAGCACGATTTTCTCCTCGCTCATCGGCGAAGGCAAATCAGGCTTTATTTTGCCTGCCGGTATCTCCGCGCTGAACCGGACTTCGCGATCATAGTGCGGAGATACCGATATCCGTTCCATAAGCGGGCTGGCAAAAAACTTTTCCGCCTTAGAAAGGTCTATGGCCGCCGCCTGCTCCGCCGTGATGTATTTTTCCGCTACAAGGCGTTCAAGCTCTTTCTGCGGGCCAGCGGCGGCTTTTTTATAGTCTGCAAATTGCATATAGGCGTGTAGTGCCGTGCCCCGCTCGCCCGGCGTCAATCCTTTTTTGCTGAGGAAAGCAGGGCGTGACGTTGCGGCGTACTGCGGCGAAAACTTTTCTGCAGCGAGCTCTGAAACCGCGGCTTTGGCGCAGATGCCGTTTAAAGCGGCATACGGGTAAACATAGTCGATATCCGCTGTAATTTTTTCTTCGAGCTCCTTATTCGGCTCAGCCTGCTGCACGTTTTCTGCTTTTTCCTGTTCCTGCTTTTCCGGCTGCGGATGGAGAAGGCGGATATCCCATTTTCCTTTTGCCGGGACGGCAATATCGTCAGAAACGCCGGCAGCCTCCCTGAGGGCTTTCCCGTCCGGATGGCGCAGGGCACAAAGCATCAGCCAGTCGGATATGCTCGAAGCGGAGCGCACAACGTATGGCGAAATGCGTTTTCCCTCAGTGATTGAGAGTGCAAGACTCCCGAGCTTTTTTTCCGCATTGCCGAGCGTTACCAAAAGCACGAGTTTCTCTTTTGCGCGTGTCATGGCAACATAGAGCACGCGGAGTTCTTCACTCATGCCGTCGCGGTCAAGCTCCAGCTTAACGGCCTCACGCATCATTGTGTCGCAGCGGACACCGTTTCCCTTTTTAACACGCGCGCCGAGCCCGAGCTCCGGGTGGAGCAGCACCGCCGGATGGTCCTTATTGAACCTTCTTGCACAGCCCGCAACTATGCAGACCGGGAACTCAAGGCCTTTTGAATGGTGTATGCTCATAATGCGCACTACGTCTGCCGATTCCGTCAGTGACGACGCGGCCGAGAGGTCACCGCTGCTCTTTTTCATCCTTCCGAGGAAGCGCAGGAAACCTGTAAGCCCTGTAAAGCCTGAAGACTCATACTGCTTAGCGTAATCAACCAGCAAGTGCAGATTTGCAAGGCGCAGTTCGCCGTTAGGCATAGCCTGCACCAAATCGAAAAGCCCTGCTTTTTCAAACACAGTGCGCATAAGCCTGTCCGACGGCATTGATGCGGCAAGCACGCGGAACCCTTCAATCTGCTGCAGAAAATCAGACGCTTTGGCATTGCCGCTCTTAGCAGCCGTAGAAACTGCCGGATAAAGCCTGCCGCCGCGGGAATGTATACGTATGGAAGCCATGTCGTCCGCCGTAAAGCCGTAAACAGGGCTCATCATAGTTGAGAGCAGCGGAATATCCTGATCCGGATTGTCTATCACCTGAAGCAGGGAAAGTGCTATGCCGACTTCATATGCTTCGAAAAAGCCGCCCGCCGTATCAGCCCATGCGGGTATTCCAAGGGCTGTGAGTTCGCGCACATATTCGTGCGCCGGACGGTTTGCGCTGCGCAGCAGCACACAGAAATCACGGTATGAAGCAGGCCTTAATTCTCCGTTTTCTGTTATGCATGGCTTTCTATCTTTCATCATGCCGTGGACTATTTCTGCAATACGGCGGCTTTCAGCGCGCACCGCATCCCTCTCTGCGCTCCCCTGCTCCGAAAGGTCAATCACGTCGAGTTCGGCGGCCGGTTCGCTGCTTGGCGGGTATTCGGCTTTCGGGACAAGCTCCTCTTCTTTTGTATAGTCTATTTCACCCGTCTGGCGGCTCATTAGCTGGCGGAACACAAAATTGATGGCATCTGCAACGCCTGCACGGCTGCGGAAATTCATGCCAAGGATAACGCATGACGGGTAACTGTCCTTTCCCCTGTCGTAAATCGGAAATTCGGAGCGTTTCCGCAGAAATATCTGCGGCATTGCCTGCCTAAACCCGTAAATGCTCTGCTTCACGTCTCCAACCATGAAAAGGTTTTCCTCGTTGCGCGAAACAGCGCGGAAAATCATGTCCTGCGTCTCGTTCGTATCCTGATATTCGTCCACCATTATTTCATTGAAAAGCGATGAAAGCTCTTTTGCCTCAGGCGTGCGCTCCCAGCCGTTTTCTGTCTCATTTATGAGGAGTTTCAGCGCCCAGTGCTCGACGTCGCTGAAATCAGCGGCGTGCCGCTCCTGTTTTTTTCCGTCAAGGATTTCCGAAAACCGCGTGGTCACTTCAAAAAGCTCTTTTACAAGCGGGCACAGGTGCGCAATATCCTCACGGCACTGGGCATCGGGTGCACAGAAAATATCCGCAAGGCTCTTCACTGCTTTTTTCGCCTGAGAGCGCGCAGATTTTATCCTTTCTTTAACCGGATTGCCGTCATGGCCACGCAGTGCCCCGAGCTTCACCCAGCTAAAGTTTTCTGCAAGTGAAAACGAACGGTCCCAGTCACCCTCGCAAATTGCTGAGCGAAGGCGTTCGAGCCCCGCAAGGTCTGAGGCGAGGGCATCGCCGTAAGCGGCAGAAACGTCGCTGTCCTGCTGTGCCGTGGCAGTCGAGTCTTTCGTAAGTGAAATGCAGTAATCCGCCGCGTCTTCCGCATATGAAAGTATCGTTTTACCCCATACTGTCTGTGAAGCGCCTGACGGCGTTTCATACATCGAAGCCTTTTCTGCCAGCCAGCGCGTTGGGAACGGGTGCGAGCGCACAAAGTCATAAAGGCAGCCGACGGCATTCTCAACTGCGGCGTCATCGCGCCCCGAAGAGCACGCCTCCACGAAGTCATAAAACGCAGGGTCGTTTTTCTCATAGAATTCATTCAGCGTCTCGTCGGCAGCCTCGGCGCGCAGCACAGACATCCCGCTTTCATCAAGCACGCGGGTGTCAGGCGAAATGCCAAGCCTGAAAAAGTTCTGGCGGACAATGTCGGCGCAGAAGCTGTCTATGGTGCTTATGTGCGCACGTGAGAGCAACAGCTGCTGGCGCTGCAGGCGCGCGTTGAACGGGTCGGCCTCAAGCATGCGCGAAAGTTCCGCCGAAATGCGGCTGCGCATCTCGGCCGCCGCGGCTTTTGTGAACGTGACGACGAGAAGGCGGTCGGCGTCCGTCGGGTTCACAGGGTCTGTTATGCACTCTATTACACGCTGGACGAGGACGGCTGTTTTGCCCGAGCCGGCCGCAGCCGAAACGAGGAGCGTACCGCCCCGCGCGCGTATGGCGTCAAGTTGGCTTTCTGTCCATTTCCTGCTCATTCTTTTTCACCGCCTTTCCCTTCTGAAAAGATTTTCATCGCATCGTCACGTTTAAAGTTGTCCATTTCACGCGCGTGGTCGTCGTGCTCATGGCCGCAAACGGCATGGTATGGGCACCATGCGCAGGCATCATACCTATTTCCACCGCTTAGCGGCACAGCCTGAATGTTTCCGTTTTGCAGTTCTTCAGCCATGTCTGAAATCAGCGTTTTAAGGTATCCCATCACAGCTTTCATCTCTGAAACAGAAGCTACGTGCTCACGGCTTTTGGGTACGCCGTCCTTCAGCACTACGGGGATATATTTTCCGCTGCCGCCTTTGTCCATTGCGGCAATCACGTCAGGGTCATCTATAACAAGGCCGTCCATGCGCAGCTGTTTTTCGGTTTCTTTTTGCAGATCTTCATCTTTTTCGCCGCGCGGCGCAGCTATGGAAGGTTCATGCGCAGGCATATAAAGCACACCTGCCGGCTGGAAATCACCATACCGCGCCTTCCCGTTTTCGCACAGCGCCGCAAGATAGATGAGCATCTGCATGTTCATGCCGTAGACAATATCCGAGAGCTTAAATTCTTTTTTGCCCGTCTTGTAATCCACAATGCGCAGATAGCGTTTCCCTCCGCGGTCCATTATGTCTACACGGTCGATTTTTCCGTCTATGCGCACGCTTCCACCGTCAGGCAGTGGGATCGACAGCTCCCCTACCGTGCCGCCTATCCCAAGCTCAAAGTCAACGGGGTAGAAGCCGCTCTGCTCAAGCTCCTGCGCAATATGCACAACGATGACCTGCGCTGCATTTGCAGTGCGGGAAACAAGATAGGCAAAACGCGGCGTTTTTGTTTCAAGCCCGCCGAACATCTGCCGGACATATTCGTCAAGGTAACCGTTTATCCGCCGGTTAAGCTCCTCAGGCGAAAGTTCGAGGATTTTTTTGCTGCCAAGGCCGCTGAAAAGCCTCTCGAGCAGGAAGTGCATAAGGCTTCCGTATTCCAGCGCATTCAGCTCCGCCGCCCTGCGCTCTTTAACATTAAGGCCATACCTGCAGAAATACTGGAAATGGCACAGCTCAAATGTTTCGACCTGCGTGGCAGAAACGCGCATTTCGCTGCCGAAAAGCTCTCTGGAAATTTTGGTGTCGGTGAAATTGAGCGGTTCTTTTTTTGACGCCCGCCCGAAAACTTCAAGCTTGCCGCCCGACTCACATTTGCTGAAAAGGTCTTTCAGAGTCGCTGAGAGCTCATCGTTTGTATTCCATCTCTGCGCCGCAAGCTCCAAAGCGGGGGCTTCCGCGCAGGCAAACCACAGCGGGTCGATTTTTTCGCGGCAGAAAACCGGAAGGCCTTTAAGTACTGCCTCCGCTTCTTCCGGTATAGACGAAGGCGCAAGTGCCTTGCCGGCGCTGTCGGCCGCAGGCCATGTTATGTACAGGCGCTCAGAAGCGCTGCACATGGCGGAATAAGCGAGAAAGCGCTCCTGAAGGGCGACACCTTCCATTGTGTCATTGAGCGGTAGGCCGAGGCGTATAAGAGTGCGGCGCTCACTGTCGCTGAAAATGCAGCTTCCGCCTGGCATCATTGGGAATTCACCCTGAACGGCGCCGGTAAGGAAGACTGCCTTCGGCCCGGCAGTGCGCATCCTGTCAGCATCACCTATTATCACTTCGTCAAGCCCCTGGGGTATGCTCGCAGCGCGGCTTGTCCTTATCACAAGATGGAGCAGCTCAGCATAGCGTGAACGGTCAATCTTGGTTTTGCCTATGACAAGCGCCGTCTGGTCAAGTATCTGCATCAGGATATCCCACATGCGCAGCTCGCGCTCCGCAAGTGCCGGCTGGCCGTTTTCAGCAAGGATTGCCGCGTATTTCCTGAGATTTTCAGCCGCGCCTATATCGCATAAAAGCGCATATGAAGCTGAAGCCATGCCTGTGCCGTCAGTATACTCTGTCGCTTTCCGGAAACGCTCCAGAGGTTCTGTCACTGCCCGGCGGCTTTCGTTTACGCTGCCAAGAAGCTTTTTGTCCTGTTCTTTCATCTCGCCGGCAAACCCTTCGGGATTATCAGTCCACGTCTCTTTCCAGCGCTTTCCCGAAATGCCCCAGACAAACGTATAATTTTCAAGCTCGCATATCTGGCTTGACGAAAGCCCGGCAAGACCTGTTTTCAGGTAAAGGAATATGTCGTCCGAGCGAAAGCCGCGCTGCACAATGCTGAATGCCGTCAGTATAAGCCGCATCAGCGGCTCCGCGTCAACAGGCTCCGGCCTGTCCATAAAATACGGAATTTCCCAGCGCTCCATTGCCGAGTCCATAATCCCTTCGTATGTATCGGTCGAACGTGAAATAACGGCAAAATCGCGGTAGCGGAACCCTTCGTCTTTTACAAGGTGCCTGATAGCGGCACAGACAAAAGACGCTTCGTCATAGCGGTTTTTAGCTTCGTAAACGGCGACGCCTTTGCAGCTCCCGCCAAATATTTTCCTTGCGGGGCGGTAAACGCCCGCCTCAAGCGCAGCAATAGCCGGGTTTTTAAAGCGGACTCCGCTTTTGAGCGTAACAGGCGCCGCCGTACGCACCCCGTTCTCCTGCGCTGTGCGCAGGAGCTTTTTTGCCGTGCGGCACCCAATGGCAAAAAGTCCGGATTCAGGGCTGCTGAGCCCTTCTGCGCATATTGTCACATATACCTGTTCAGCCTGCTTAATCATAAGCTCAAGGATATCGTACTCCTGCACAGTGAAGCTCTGGAACGAATCCACCGCAATGGTATAACCACGGAAAAAGTCATGGACTGCAAGGATATTTTTAAGCCGCGTCAAATCATCGAGCGGGTCAATATAGCTTTGTGCAACAAGGGCATCATATGCCGAAAGTATAAGGGAAATCTCTTCCATCTTTCGCTTAAGCGTGCTCTGCGGAACATTTTGGGACGATTTTTCCAGCGTCTGCGGAGTTATCTCACACATCTTAAGCTCCGTCGAAATCTGCAGCATAAGGTTTACAAGCTCCGCGCTGTCGGCATTTTTGCGGAAAATCTCAAGCCTGTCGCGTACCTGCTCAATGGCAAGGCTCATGAATATGCTGCGGCCGCCGTCATCAAGCCTGCGCCCCGCAAAACCGCCGCACCTGCGCTGGGCGGCATCCACAAGCCGCCTGAAACTCGTAACTTCCACACGGCGCGCGTTTTTCTCGCCGAGAAGGCGAAGCATGGCACGCTCATTTTCAAAAGACGACTGCTCCGGCACAAGGAGCATCAGATGCTCTTTTCCCTGCTCTGAGAGCTTTTTGAGCCATTCCCTTACAAAATGCGTTTTTCCGCTTCCGCAGCGGCCGAAAATAAGCTGAAGCATGGATTTCCCCCTCTTCTCTTACGCCATTATACCATAACAGGAGGGAGAAGCTCACAGTTTTCAGCCTTTAAGTTTTTTCCGGCCGTCAAGCCAGCTGCGGAATTCTTCATACAGTTCCACCGATTTGAATTTAACGGTATACCCACCGCTGCCGCTCGGCTCTTTAACCACCTGCATTTCGTCCTGATTAAGGACGTCTTCCAGCCGTGAAGGGGCTTCTGCTGCCGGCAGGCAGAGCGCCGGAAAAAGTACGCACCACCAGTTATGGCCTTTCCCCGAGCCTATCGTTATACGCAGCGCGTCATACATTCCGGCCGGAATGGTGACATTTCCATACTGCCGTGTATTAAAAAACATATTTGTCATCTCAGCATTTACAGGGTAACTGTACCCCTGTTTCCGCACTTCGTCCCTTGCTGCTTTTTCGATTTCCGGAATGTGCGAAGACACGACCTTTTCGGATTCGCCGCGCGTTTTTACGCCGTTGAGCATGCCTTTGCTTTCGGCGAGTATGCGGTCGCGCACTTTAAGCTTTAATTTCTGATCCTGCTTCGAGTCAGAATTTGCAAGCACATGGAGGCGCAGAATACGGTTTGGGATATCTTCACATTCTGCAGTATATCCCGTAAAAGAAAACAATATCGTCATAATCAGCGCCAGGCAAACCGATTTTTCCCATATTTTCATGGCAGTTCATCTCCGCTTTTTGTTTGCAGGAGAATTATTGCCATGAAATGTGTTGTTTATTCACCTCAATAAAATAAATGCAACATATAATGCTGTAAATATATCTCGGTTTGCGTAAAACCGAGATTATCTTGACACATAATGATGTATGTGGCAAGATATATCTGATATTGTTTTTTCACAGGCCTATCGTAATTATAAGTTTAAAGAGCAATAAAATGGAGGCTTTCTTATGAAAAACCCTGTTGCTACGTTAAAGACTTCCAATGGAATGGTTAAAATCGAGCTTTACCCTGACATTGCGCCCAATACTGTCAATAACTTTATTTCGCTTATCCGGAAAGGGTTCTACAACGGGACCATTTTCCATCGCATTATCCCTAAATTCATGATTCAGGGAGGCGACCCGAAAGGGAACGGCACCGGCGGACCCAAATACAGCATACGCGGGGAATTTTCTTCAAATCATTTCCCTAACAACCTGAAACATACACGCGGTGTCATATCAATGGCGCGCACCGTCAACCCAAACAGCGCCGGCTCGCAGTTTTTCATCATGGTGAACGATGCGCCGTACCTTGACGGTGAATATGCGGCTTTTGGCAAAGTAATATCCGGCATGGAAGAAGTCGACCGCATTGTTTCAAGCCCGCGCGATTATGACGACAAGCCATTAGAAGAGCAGAAAATCGAATCTATTACAGTCGAGACTTTTGGAAAAACTTACAGTGAACCCAAAAAAGCTTAAGGCTTGCCTTAACAGTTTCCGCATTTCTGCGGCCTGCATTTATTAAAATGCAGGCCGCAGAAATTATTTGTCTTATTTGTGAGTGAAAAGGGTGATGCATATGCCGGAAAAAGTCCGGCGCGGATTCGTGCCAAGCGACAAAAAGGAATTTTCTTCCGAAAGCCTCGTCATTTTGCGCTCTGCACAGCGCGACATTGTTTTTCTGTTGAACCGAGGCTATGGGGCAGAACGCAGCATAAGGTTTGTAGGCGACCATTACCAGCTCAGCTCAAGGCAGCGCATGGCGCTTTTCCGCGCCGCAGCCAGTGAGAGCAGCTTAAGGGCAAGGCTCGCCCGCCAGCAGAAAAATTCAGTTCGCGGTGAAACACTTCATATCGACGGGTTCAACATTGTGATACCGCTCGAGATTGCGCTTTCAGGCGGCACCCTGCTTCTGTGCATGGATGGAACCGTCCGCGATCTTGCCGGCCTGCACGGGACTTACAGGCTTATCGACAAGACAGACGAAGCCATAAACATGATAGGGCACGCGATTAAAAAGCGCGGCGCAACGGCCGCAGTCTTCTATTTCGACTCGCCGGTTTCTAACGCGGGGCGGCTGGCGCAGCGCGTGCGTGAGGTGCTAAGCGGATTTCCATTCTCAGTCAGCGCATACGCAGAGCCGCATGTTGACAAAGTCCTTTCAGTTAAAAGCAATGTTGTAAGCGGTGATTCCGTCATAATCAGCCACTGCAAAAGCTGGATAAACCTCACACGTGAAATCCTTGCCGATGAGATTCCGGACTATCCGTTTGCAAACCTCTCAAAGCCTTAACATTTTGCCAAAAAGCACCAGCTTCACATGCTTCCACATTAAAGTTTTTGCTTGACAAATGCTTAAAACGGTTTTATACTAATCAGCATATTAATTAGTATTCCTAATTGTTAGAAATGCTAATTGTTTTTAATGGGAGGAATGTTATGGAGAGCAAAGAAGAAGCCGCCGTCAAGAAGCTTTCCGGGGCATTTATGCAGTTCAGGTACCTTTACCGCTTCCAGAAAAAGCACTGCCGTGAGCATCCTGCAGGCCATATAATGCTTAGGCCCAGCGACGTTATGATGTTGTTTACTATACATGGCCTGCAGCGGAAGCATAAGAACGGTATTACAGCTACAGAGCTGAGCGAAAACATGGGAATAAAAACGCCATCCATCAATGCCGTGCTCTCCGTCCTCGAAAAAGGCGGGTTAATATCACGCTCAACCGATCCGGATGACAGGCGCTTTGTGCGGATACTTCTGAGCCGCGAAGGCAAAACGCTTACTAGCTATTACCGGGCCCACTACGAAGAAGAAATAAACGGCCTCGTGTTTTACCTCGGCGCTGAGAAAAGCAGCCAACTCGCCGACTTAATGGATGAAGTCTACAGCTATTTCCGGCAGAAGGAAAAATCGCAAAAAAGCGTAGCCGGAAAATAAAAGAGGTTCTGTCATGCTAAAAATTTACCGAAATCTTAAGCCATATATTTTCCATATCATCGGCATTGTCGTTCTTGTTTTCCTTCAGGTGCTGGCAGACCTTTACCTGCCAACTATCATGTCCGACATTATTAACGATGGCATCATAAAAGAAAATGTCGGCTACATCATGCATGAGGGCCTTTACATGCTCCTCATCTCCGGCATTGGCGCCGTATGCGCCGTGCTGGCAAGTCTGCTGAGCTCACAAGTTTCGGTAGGGTTTGGCAGGATTATGCGCAACCAGGTCTTTGAGCATGTGGAAGGCTTCTCAATGCATGAATTTGCCCGGTTCGGCTCCTCAACACTCATCACACGCACAACTAACGATGTTGTCCAAATACAGACTGCGACAATCATGATACTCAACTTTATGCTGCGCTCCCCCATAATGTGCATCGGCGCAGTTATGCTCGCTTACTCAAAAGACAAAAAGCTGACAGTCCTTCTGCTTGAAACGCTGCCGGTTGTAGCAGTTATTATATTTATCGTAGGAAAATTTGTAATGCCGATTTTCCGTCAGGTCCAGAAAAAGATAGACAAGCTGAACCTTGTCCTGCGTGAAAACCTTACAGGAATCAGGGTCATACGCGCCTTTAACCGCGAAAAACACGAAAAAAAACGGTTTGACACTGTAAATGGAGACCTGACAGACACATATATAAAAGTCAACCGCATTATGGCATTTCTCATTCCGGCGCTTATGATGATACTCAACATTTTAATCGTAGCTATACTCTGGTTCGGCTCGGTACGGATCGACGCCGGAGATATGGATCTCGGTGCGCTGATAGCTTTTCTGCAGTATGCAATGCAGATACTGTTTTCCCTTATCGCCATGGCCGTGATGTTCATCATGATCCCGCGCGCGCAGGCGGCGGCCGACCGAATTGAAGAAGTGCTGGAAGTAAAGCCTGAGATCAAAGACCCCGTTTACAGCATTCCGTCCGGCAAAGAGCGCGGCTATGTAGCGTTCGACCATGTTACGTTCCGCTACCATGGTGCAGAGGAACCCGCTGTAAAAGATATATCGTTTACAGCGGGTCCCGGAGAAACAACTGCGATAATCGGCGGCACCGGAAGCGGAAAAACAACGCTCGTAAACCTTATTCCCCGCTTTTATGACGTTGAAAGCGGCAGGGTCCTTGTCGACGGCATTGACGTGCACAATATACCTCAGAAAAAACTGAGGGCAAAAATCGGGTTCGTGCCGCAAAAATCTGTCCTTTTCACCGGCACTATTGCCGATAACCTGCGCTACGGAAAAGCCGACGCAACAAAAGATGATGTCATATATGCGGCAAAAATTGCCCAGGCGGATGAATTTGTGTCTTCCATGAAAGATGGCTATAATACAATGCTTTCAGAAGGCGGGCTTAACCTTTCCGGAGGGCAGAAGCAGAGGCTTTCGATTGCCCGCGCGCTCGTGCGCCGGCCTGAAATATATGTATTTGACGACAGCTTTTCGGCACTCGACTTCAAGACTGACGCAAAGCTGCGCGCCGCACTGCGCAAAGAAACACAAGATGCGACGGTCATACTCGTCGCACAGCGCGTAGGCAGCATTATGGATGCCGATCGCATTATAGTACTTGACGGCGGCACAATTGCCGGGATAGGCACACATAAAGAGTTGCTTGGCCGCTGCGAGGTTTACCGTGAAATAGTCTCCTCGCAGCTGTCGCAGGAGGAAATGGCATGAACAGTGGAATAAGGCGGAACAAAGGTTTCGGTAAAAAGCGGTCACGCGGGCAGGCACAGAGGCACGGCAATGCTGAAAGGGCAAAAGATTTTCGCGGCACGTCGCGCCGTCTCCTTTTTTATCTGAAACCTCAGCTGCCAAAGCTGGCTGTTGTCTTTTGTTTTGCGCTTGCAAGCACCATCTTTACTGTCAAAGCTCCGAAGCTCGTCGGTGACTCCACCAATATACTGACTGATGGCTTTATTTCAAAATCTACAGTGAACTCCACTGAAAAGATACAGAAAAAAATAGATCCGCCAGTAAAGTCCATAATTCAGAAGCTTGAAGCCGGAAGGGAAAGCACCGTGCGCCAAGTCGGCACCGCAGTTGAGAAAAAATTTGCGGAAGAAGTCAGCACGTCGAAACAGAAAGCTTACGGCGAGGCTGAAAAGAAGGCCGGCGCCGCAGTTGAGGCAAAGTTTCGTGAAACCCTTTCAGCCAGCAGCCAACAGGCTTACAGCAAAGCTGCAAAAGCCGCGGACGCCGCCGCTAAAAATAGATTTCAGAAAGCGCTTGCGGCTAAAAAGCAACAGATATACAGCACTGCGGTTAAAAAGGCTGACGATGCTGCGGAAAAAGTGTTCAATGAAACAGTCTCAAAGCAGAAAAATGAGGCATATCTCAACGCCGAAAAAGCTGTTGAAAAGCGCTTTGCAGCCATTCCGGTAACACCCGAGGCCTCAGCAGCAAAGCGGACAGCAACAAAGCAGGCAGATGATGCCGTCGACGCGCAGTTTGCAAAACAGCAGCCCGCCTTACAGGCTAAGTTTAATGCGGCTAAAAAGCAGGCCGAGCAGCAGGCAAGAGCCGCCGTCGACGCGCAGTTTGCAAAGCAGCAGCCCGCCTTACAAGTTAAGTTTAATGCGGCTAAAAAGCAGGCCGAGCAGCAGGCAAGAGCCGCCGTCGACGCACAGTTTGCAAAGCAGCAGCCCGCCTTACAGGTTAAGCTTAATGCGGCTAAAAAGCAGGCCGAGCAGCAGGCAAGAGCCGCCGTCGACGCACAGTTTGCGAAGCAGCAGCCCGAACTTCAGAAAAAGTTAAATAGCGTAAAGAAAGATGCTGAGGCAAAAGCAAAAAGCACCTTCTCGCAGGAAGCACTGAAAAAGGCAGGTCTTACGCAGGCAGAATTTCAGGCACTTAAAGACGTTGTTGCCGTACCATATGTCAGCACACTAAAAAGCAATGATTTAAAAGCAAACGCTGTGCAGAAACTTTTCAGCCTTTCAAAAAAGCTGCCGGCCGAGTATTTAAAAAAAGTGCCGAGCATTTCACAGTCTGATTTTGACCGCGGGGTCAATGACGTGCGAAAATATGGCGGCGCCATACCGTTCGCGGCACTTTGGGATTCACTTATGCGCCTGCTTATTGTGTTCGCTCTAAGTGCCCTCACTACATTTGCAATGCAGTATATTATGTCTGACGTAGCGCAGAAAACAGTTTCTGTACTCCGGCAGCAGGTTGATGAAAAACTTTCCCGCTTGCCGCTAAGCTATTTTGACTCCCATGCAAACGGCGACATACTTAGCCGCATGACGAATGATATAGACACGATATCTTCGACGCTGCAGCAGAGCCTGACGCAGATAATAACGTCACTTTTCCAGATTATCGGCTATATATGGATGATGGTAAGCATAAATATCGTCCTCACGCTAATAGTGCTCGCAACGCTTCCGCTTTATCTGCTTGCCACGATGTTCATCACTAATCATTCGCAGAAATACTATTCAGCACAGCAAAAGCACCTCGGCGCCCTGAGCGGGCATACGGAAGAGATGTTTATGGGTCACACTGTCGTTAAGGCATTTGGCCATGAAAAGCAGTCGGTCAAAACATTCCGCGGCATAAACGACAAACTGTACGAGTCAGGCTGGAGGGCCCAGTTTTATTCAGGCATAATGATGCCGCTGATGAATTTCATCGGCAATATCGGCTATGTGCTTATCGCCGTTATAGGCGGAATCTTTGTTACAAAGCAGTATCTTAACCTTGGTGATATCGTATCGTTTGTCGCCTACTCGAAGTCGTTCTCACAGCCTATTATAATGACGGCAAATATCGCGAATGTTATCCAGTCTACCGTAGCATGCGCAGAACGTGTTTTTGAGCTTCTTGATGAAAAAGAGCAGGAACCTGATGCGGAAAATGCCACAGTGCTTAAAAACCCTCAGGGCAATATACGCTTTGACCATGTCAGTTTCCGCTACAAAGAGAATGTCCCGCTGATTGAAAACATGAATCTTGATGTCCGCAATGGCGACACAATTGCGATTGTCGGCCCAACTGGCGCAGGCAAGACAACACTCGTCAACCTTTTGATGCGGTTTTACGAAATCTGCGGCGGCTCCCTGACATTTGACGGCGTAGATATAAGGAAAATACGGCGCGGAAGCCTGCGCACAATGTTCGGCATGGTGCTTCAGGACACATGGCTGTTTAATGGGACTATACGCGAAAATATAGCATATGGCCGCGAAGGGGCAACAGATGATGAAATAGTTGAAGCTGCCAAAGCTGCCCATGCCGACCGTTTTATCCGCAGCCTGCCTGACGGATATAATACAGAGCTAAACGAGGATGCTTCAAACATATCTCAAGGCCAGAAGCAGCTCCTGACTATCGCACGCGCAATCCTCGCCGACCCTGTAGTGCTGATACTCGACGAAGCAACAAGCAGCGTCGACACACGCACGGAAGTGTTAATTCAGAAAGCTATGGCGGCCCTTATGAAAGGGCGCACAAACTTTGTAATTGCACACAGGCTTTCCACTATACGCGACGCAAAAACAATTCTCGTGATGAATCACGGAGCGATTGTGGAAAAGGGAAACCATGAATCGCTGATGGCGAAAAATGGCTTTTATGCTGATCTCTATAACAGCCAATTTGCTGGAAAGGAAACCTGACAAACATTTTCCGGTCTGCTGATACCAAAAGCCGCATAGGTAAGCCTTAAAAATTGGCCTGCTTATGCGGCTTATGTTATAAAGCTCAAAAATTTCAGCAGCATTGCTTTTTTCGTAATCATCAAAGCTAACATCGTATAGCAAAATTGTGAAAAAGATGAGAAAATGCATCTATCACCGAAAGACTTCCAAAGGGTCTATGGGATACGATTAGAGCAGTTGATATGTTGATATAATGGAGAAAGACCTGCGGCAACTTGACAGGAAGCAGCGCATAATGGAATGCTGCAGCAGCGGATTAACCGTGCGGAAATGGTGTGAAAGCACGGAATCAACGAAAAGACTTACTATTATTGGTAGCACCGAATTTGGGAATCTATGAATGAGTCACGGAGCGGCCGGTTTGTGCAAATTTTGCTGTGCCTGTTCCTTTCCAAAAAATCGTTTATGGCTTGTTGACATTTGATAATATTTGGTATATATTGGCAGTAGAAGGGGGCTGATTCCAATGCAGGCAATTATCTATACCAAAGTTTTCTGCTATTTTATATTTAAGGAAGAAATGTAAAAAATGAAAATGTCTAAAAAATTATTAAGTTTTATTCTTACTCTTGCGTTATCCTTAACAATTTGTGTACCTGTTTGTGCGCAGTCCAAAAGCTCAAATAATATTTCGAAGCAAAACATTGTTTCATATCAACAAAGGGTAAACTCATTAAAAAAGTCAATGAGGGTTTAAAGAATGCTCCCGGTTGGCATGCCAAGCTTAATCAAGCAAATCAATTAGAGCTATATACCGATAAAGTGGCTAAAATCAATGAAAAAGCAGCTATGTCAAGTGGCCTTGTATATGGACCTTGGTTTGGTGGATATGATAGTTATTATGAAATGTCTCCTACAGAAACAATGCAATTTGTGCTTACAATAAACGCTGTTATTAGCCCAATTTTATCTTGTTCTTCCAGTGCTACATACGCCGCTGCATCTTACATTGCAAGTATGATTGGATATGTAATTCCAGTACAGCCTGGACAGTGGGTTAAAGCTGACAGACGAAAAACTTATAGAGAAGTAAAATATTCTGATGGAACATTCGCATATTTCCAAACGAAAATAGGTGCTTCTTGTTCATTGGATGATTCATATCTTGGCTACGGAGAATCCATAATTTCTGGAGGAATGTGGTAACGGACAAAGATAAAGGTAATAATAATTTTTTAAGTAAGTGCATTGCTAATATAATTTTTATTATTGGATTGTATCTACCATCTAATATGTATATTATGAAATTTGTTATTGTGATAATATTCACTATTTTATATTGGAAAAATCAACTTAAAAAATTATTTATGAAACACCAAAAGGATGACACATCCAAAAAATGAATTGAACGATTAGGATTGACTGATTAATTAATTTCAGTCGATTCTAATTTTATTTATAGTAATACGTCTTTTCGTTGATTCCGTGCTGTTCATACCATTTCCGCACGGTTAATCCGCTGCTGCAGCATTCCATTATGCGCTGTGCCCATTTCTCCATGCGTTGCTTCCTGTCAAGTTGCCGCGGGTCTTTCTCCATTATATCAACATATCAACTGCTCCAATCGTATCCCATAGACCCTTTGGAAGTCTTTCGGTGATAGAAGCATTTTCTCACTTTTTTTAGCTTTTTGCTATACAACGTTAGCTTTGATGATTACAAATGGTGAGTTAACAATTCCCGTTTTAAGGTTTTTCATCGAATATGCTCTGCTTTTTTACTCTTTTTTCAGAGCCTTATTCTCTGTACTCCAACATTTATTATAGAGCCGATATTTGTTATACAAAAATCCGCATGATTACTAACTTCAGTAATCATGCGGATTTCCGGCTTTGGTGCGCGAGATGGGACTTGAACCCATATGAGAAAACTCACACGCCCCTCAAACGTGCCTGTCTGCCAGTTCCAGCACTCGCGCAAAAATACATACGCAACAAACCTTTGAAAAGGCAACGATGACATTATACCACTAACACAGAGTACTTGTCAACTGGAACGCAGATTTTTTGCACTTGAAATTGTCGGAATAACAGGCTTATGAAATTGAAAATTTCAGGGACAGATTAAGCGCTATACAATAAGCGCATAAACAGGTTCTCACTTCGCGCTAAAATTCTATCGTTATGCGTTTGTTTAACTTGCATGCAAATAACTGTTTATGGAAGTTTATTGCCGGCGGCACAGTAAATTTTATACCATTCGTGCCTTGTTAAGGTGATATCAGCAGCCTTGCGGCAATCCTTAAGCCTTCCTATGTTCATTGTGCCAATCACAGGCTGCATTTTCGCCGGATGCCGAAGTATCCATGCAAGGGCAATAGTTGTATTTGAAACGTTGTACTTTTCGGCGATTTCGTCAATTACGCTGTTGAGCTCAGGAAATTTGTCATTGCCAAGAAATGTGCCTTTGAAAAATCCATACTGGAACGGTGACCATGGCTGGATAGTGATATCTTTCAGACGGCAATAGTCGAGAATACTGCCGTCTCTGTCTACAGCAGAATCGTTTTCCATGTTTACGTTAATGCCATTGGAAATCATTGCCGCGTTTGTAATGCTGAGCTGCAGCTGATTTGCAACAATTGGCTGGTTAAGCGACTGCTGCAGCAGCTCAATCTGCATAGGCTTTTCATTTGAAACGCCAAAACAGCGAACCTTCCCGGAACGTTTCAGTATATCAAACGCCTCTGCAACCTCATCAGGTTCAACAAGTGCATCAGGACGGTGGAGAAGCAGAATGTCAAGATAATCTGTTCTAAGACGCTTAAGGCTGCCATCAACAGCTTCGAGTATATGCTTTTTGGAAAAGTCGTACATACCTTCGCAAATACCGCATTTTGACTGGATTATCATCTTTTCACGCATGCTGCTGTTCATATGGATAGCATCGGCAAAAATCTGTTCACATTCACCTCCGCCGTAAACATCGGCATTATCAAAAAAGTTAAGGCCTAAGTCAAGCGCAGTGCGAAGAAATTTTTCAGCTTCGGCTTTGCTTATGGAGTTTATGCGCATGCATCCAACAGCAATCGGAGGAACTTCTAGGCTGGATTTTCCAAGTTTAATTGATTTCATTGTTAGTCTCGCCCCTTTTATAAATTAGTTTATAAGATAAGATTTTTTAAATGCACATGCGGTAAATCTTTTCGATATCATTCTGGTTAAGTGGCTTAAAGCCATGAAGGATTCCGCCTCCGCATGCTTTTTTCGCCATAGAGGCAAAATTGCTGCTGTCGATTCCGAGCGATGACAGTGTGCTGTTAAGGCCTAAATCCTTGTAGAAAAAGTCGGCAAGTTTTTGGATAACCTGTTTCGCTGCTTCCATGGCTGGTAAGCTGCTGCTTATCCCCAATACGTTACAGCCAAACTGGCGGAACTTCGGGGCTGTGGTTTCATCAAGGGTATATTCCATCCAGCGCGGTGTAAGTATGGCAAGGCCGAGGCCATGTGTAATGTCATAAACAGCGGAAATCTCATGCTCCATGGGATGGCAGCTCCACTCCTGGCTTTTACCGCCGTCTATGAAACCATTAATTGCCCATGAGGAAGCCCACATGAGGTTAGCGCGTGCTTCATAATCTGTCGGCTCTTTCATAGCAATAGGTGCATAGTGGATAACTGTCTTCATCAGTGCTTCCATTACACTGTCGAGCATCGCGAGATCCTTGTCCATATTAAAATATACTTCGATAATGTGTGAGAGTATATCTGCCGAGCCGCAGGCTGTCTGGTATGCGCTGACAGTATATGTGTTTGTTGGGTCAAGGAACGATACTTTAGGCCTGAGAAGCGGATGGCCAAAGCCAAGTTTATCTTTCGCTTCTGGATTGCTAATGACGCCGCAGTCATCCATTTCGGAGCCGGTTGCAGCAAGCGTAAGCACCGTAATAATTGGGAGGCAGTTAGTGACGGCAGCTTTCCCTGTTAAAATGTCCCATGCATCACCATCATAATAAGTGCCTGCACCGATAAATTTAGCAGCATCTATAGTTGAACCACCCCCAACGGCGAGAATCACATCAATTTTTTCTTTCTTGCATATTGAAGCGCCACGATTAACAGAAGAGACACGCGGGTTTGGCTCTATGCCTGGGCATTCAAACAGTTCAAGCCCCGCCTTATTTATTTCAGCGACTACCTTGTCATACAGCCCGTTCTTTTTGATGGAACCGCCGCCGTAAACGAGCAGGACACGTTTCCCATATTTTTTAAGCTCTTCGCCCAAATGCCCGAGCTGATTTTTGCCGAAATATACTTTTGTGGGAATATGATAAATAAATGAGTTCATAAAAAGTTCCTCCTTAAACAATTCAAAATATGGACGTACTGTTTTCACATTTAGTTTACCACATTCAGCTACCAGCGCGTCAAGAGAATTTTCACTGGTTCTACAATTTTTATGAGCTTTAACAAAAAACACGGCTATCTTTTTTTAAAGGTAAGTTTTTGCACCCTGCTTTTCGTATATGGCAGGGCAAAAAGTGACAGCCTTAAGAGATTGCAATTTCAGCTTTTTTATGGTATATTATATAATTGTATTTCCGGGTGTGGCGCAGTTGGTAGCGCGCTTGGCTGGGGGCCAAGAGGCCGTGAGTTCAAGTCTCGCCACTCGGACCAGATGAATAGCCCGCATGAGTGCTGAAAATCCAGTATTCATGCGGGCTTTTCATATCACTTTAGCTTTTTGTATGCCAAAGCAAAGTAAACAAATGTCAAAGCATCTTAAACAATAATTATTTATAAGTTGACACAGAATGGACGTAAGCGTCAAACCTGACGGCATCTTGACAGCAGACAGCCGAAAAGGCCCCAGCGCTGAACACGCTTGCTGTATGGTAGAGTTGCTCTCTATATAAGGAAGCCGTATCTTCGTAGGCTTGGCCATCCCGGCATCCTGAATGGATTGGTTGCATGAATTAAGATCGTTATAGACCTGCTGATAGGTCCAGCTAGTCATATGCTGGTGCGTTTGGCTATGTTCTGGACGCTAAATCCGGAACTCTTATAAGCATTCCAGCCCGCCTGATTGCTGGCTATATTTTAGCCGATGACGAAAAAGGTAGCCTTTGTAATGGTCAAGCGTTTTTGAGGTTATTTATCAGCCTTTGTGAGTTGCTGTTATTTGGTCCGTCATCGAAGGTAAGGTAAACGTTACCGTTGGAACCGGTTCAACCGCCCGTTGTACCTCCGAGAGTCAACGTACCGACATTGGCTGCACCATTAGTACAGATGATATAAAGATTGTGGGTTCCACTTGCACCACTCAGGTTACAGGCCTGGTTATTATAAGTGTTCCATCCGCCGGATGGGGTGTAATTCAATGTGCCTATCTGCTTTCCATTATAACTGTCAGTGACAACCTTGAAGCCGCCACTTTGCGCAGAGGCTAGGTTGAAATTCAAGTAGTCTGCCCCGGAAAGATTTACGTTGTCAAATTCGATATAATCGCCTACTTGCCAGTTACCTACATTACCACTCCAGATATATTAAGGTCGTTGCTGTGGTTGTTGCACTGCCATGAATTGAGGGTGACACCGCTACCACTTGGTGAGCCTCCTTCCTTCACTGTAAAATTAGCATTGCCACTACCATTCCAACCCTCTGTTAATAATATCTGGTAATTCATTTTTCCCAGATTCAATCCAAGGTTTTTCCAAGCATTAAAGTGATTTTGAATAGTTATGGTTCCGCCAACTCTTTGATTATCCCTGACACTTATATACTGCCAAAAAGTTGCATTGCCATTAATGGAAGGTTGGTTTACCTGCTGATGCTTATATATGGTATAAGTAGACCCATCAGAGGTAACTGTGCCCACCCTAGTAGCGTTACTTGTAACTCCATTCCACGAGTCACAGATATAATATTCTACAAGTGGGCTTGTCGTCCACCCATAGATGCCACAAGATCCTCCGCCGCTGTTGCTGTAACTGCCCGAGTAAGTAATAGTATGACCTGACCCGGTACTCCAGCCTTTACCGCAAGTAAAATCTCCGATATTGGACCAGTTAACACTGTAACTGCCTCCACCGTTCAAATTCATAGATGCTGACCCTCTACCATTGGTCCAAAATGAATACCATAAGCCATCATTACCAGTTTGATTTGATGAAATCGTTGCCGCAGATACGCTCATTGTCGAAAAAGAAAAGATAAACATAACACACATTAAAATTGCCAAAATCGTCCTAGTGCTTTTCCGTTTCATTTATAAAACTTCCTTCTCTATCAAGCTTTAAAAAAACGTGATAATGCAAATCAGGTGAAGTCATCGTCGCCCACAAGTGCCACAAAATGTACAATATTTATAATAATAATGTATTATATGGTACATAGTAGACGTTCACCTCCTTATTGCATACAAGCCCTACAGATAATATTTTTATTAACGTAATTTGTGATAAATGAATGCATTTATTGCTTTCGCCAATCCAAGTGCGTATATTTTTTCAGCAACCATAGATACGAACAAATGTTAGCTGTTTCTATTAATAAACAGCTACAAAAGTTTTCAACATTTTATAGAATTAATAAATGTTATTATATCTTATTATAATTCGATTATAAAAAGTAATCAAGGAGCTGCCCTGAAAACTTTTTCCTGGCACCCTGAATAAAAGCACAATAAGTCAGGACTGCCCCAAATGAATTGCCACCTGTCAAGTGGACAGGTAAAAAAGCTAAAATTGGAATCTATAGTCGTCAATGATAGGTGACACTTTGCCCTGAAAGCAATATCCATATTACACCACGTCGCAACGTGGCGATCCCTTTCCATCACACCTATTCCTTCACATTCACCGTCACGCCGGATTTGAATTTGACCATAAGCTTTTTGTTGAGTTTTCTCAGGTCGCTATATTCGCTGCCACGATATAAAAATTGACATTGCACCTGAAAAGCGATACTATTATTTGCGGTGAATAAGGGAAAGAATAGAAAATTTTGGGATAAACAAACAAAACTGCGCTGTATGCCGCCGCACTTTTTCTTGTGCAAGACCTTTGCCGGCCTACAGCAATTCACAGAAAATTCGACTGATGGAGGAGAAAAATGCAGGGAATTATTCTGGCAGCCGGCATGGGCAAACGGCTGAAAAAACTCACAGCAAATAATACCAAGTGCATGGTAAAAGTAAACGGTGTTGCCCTGATTGACCGTATGCTGCATCAGCTTCAAAATGCAAAGCTTTCCCGCGTTGTCATTGTGATTGGCTACGAAGGGCAGAAACTGAAAGATTATATTGCGACGCTCGGGCTGAACATTCCCATTGTTTATGTAGAAAACCCAATCTACGATACAACCAATAATATTTATTCGCTGTGGCTGGCGCGCAATTACCTGGAGCAAGAGGACACTCTGCTGCTTGAATCCGATATTATTTTTGAAGACAGCGTCCTCCGCGAACTGATTGATGACCCCCGCGACACTCTCGCGCTTGTTGACAAGTATGAAAGTTGGATGGATGGTACCGTTGTAAAACTTGGGGAAGACGACAGCATCCTATCGTTTATTCCGAGTAAAAATTTCGATTTTCGTGATATTAAAGAGTACTATAAGACCGTTAATATTTATAAATTCAGCAAAAATTTCTCGAAGAAATATTATGTGCCTTTTCTGGAGGCTTACTCCAGCGCGCTCGGCAACAATGAGTACTACGAACAGGTCCTTCGGGTCATCACTCTGCTGGACGACCCTTGCATTCGCGCAAAGCGCCTGACTGGCCAAAAATGGTATGAAATCGACGATGTGCAGGACCTTGATATTGCTTCCCTGCTTTTTGCCGAGGACGACGAAAAAGTGGCTTCCCTGCAAAAGCGCTATGGCGGCTACTGGCGGTACCCAAAGCTCCTCGATTTCTGCTACCTTGTAAACCCCTTCTACCCACCGCAGAAGCTTGTAGAAGAGATGAAGGCTAATTTTGAAACGCTTTTAAGGCAGTACCCTTCCGGAATGCAGGTAAATTCCCTGCTGGCTTCTAAAAACTTCGACGTTGCGCAGGAGCATATCCTTGTTGGGAACGGAGCTTCTGAACTGATTAAGGCCTTGATGGAACACACAACGGGAAAGATCGGGTTTATCCGCCCGACTTTTGAAGAATACCCGAACCGCTGCAAAGAAGGCCAGGATGTTGTCTTCCACCCGGCGTACCCGGATTTCTCATACACGGCTCAGGATTTAATTGACTGGTTTAGCAGCCATCCGGTACAGACTCTTGTGGTCATAAATCCGGATAACCCAACGGGCAACTACCTTCCAAAAGCAGAGGTTCTGCGCCTCGCAGACTGGGCGGAGCAGACCGGCATTAAACTGCTGGTAGACGAAAGCTTCGTCGATTTCTCGGACGAGCAGGACGCGACTTTGCTGGATGACGATATTCTGTCGGCGCATCCGTCGTTGACCGTCGTAAAGAGCATTTCCAAATCCTACGGAGTGCCGGGCGCACGCCTTGGCATTCTCGCTTCTGCCAATGAAGTAATGATTGCTGCGCTCAAAAAAGATGTTGCCATTTGGGATATCAACTCGTTTGGCGAGTTTTATATGCAGATTGCCTCAAAGTACCAGAAAGATTACCTCTCTGCTTTGGAGCGCTTCCGTGTCGCCCGCGCAGAGCTTGTAAAGGGCCTGAAAAAGATTCCTTACCTGCGCGTTCTCCCCACACAGGCCAATTATGTGATGTGTGAGCTGAAAAACGGAGTGACCGCACAGCAGTTGACCCGTGCGCTCTTAATAAAATATGCCATCCTTATTAAGAACCTTACGCCGAAAATCGGCGATGGCAAAGAATACGTACGAATTGCCGTGCGCAGCGATGAAGACAATACAAAGCTGCTGAACGCAATGCGGGAAATTGCTTAAGCGAATAAGAAAGAAAAGACAATACGGCGCCTCGGCTGAAAGATAAGATTCAGCCGAGGCGCCGTATTCATACTGCAATTTTTCAGGCAGGCCAGAAAGTGCATTTCGGGTTTGGATAATCCACGCGAATCTGCTTCCAGTTTTTGAAGTTCCCCGCGTCGCCGTCTATTCGGTAAACATAAAGATATTTTTCATTAAAATTAGCAAGAACCGGCTTGTAAAAATACCGTATTACATGGTCGTTTTCGCCGACTTCTTCAATCGGCTTCCCATACTTGTGGTAGTCCTTAATGCCCGCCGACTTTGCCAGGCTGGCCGGTACATTCCGGAAAGAAATAGGCGCATGGGAAGTTTTCAGCGGCGTACCCTCACTTCCAGCCGGTTTGTAGAAGAAACCAATACGGTTTGCTTTTTGCATCGGAAAGTAGTCGTTGACCGGCTCACCATGGTCACCGAGAATTAGTATGGTAGAATTTTTATAAACGCCCAGCTTTTTCATCTTTGCAAATGCGCGGAACAGTATGTTGAAGTTGCCTTTTGTCTGGCTGATCACATCTGTTTTTCCGGTTCGAACGCCATTTTCATTTACGGTGTACGGCGTGTGAGAGCCCATAAAATGATAATACTTGAAAAAGTTTGTGCTGCCAGTCACATTAAAATCTTTCAGGCTGTCATACTGCGTTTCATCGATTTTGTACCTACTGCCGCCCTCATAAATATTGTCGTTTATCGTATCAGAATAGCACCAGAAAAACGGCTTGAGGGCAGTTGGCACATAGCGGTAAGCCGACAGCGTACAGAGGTTGCGCACCAGCTTGTGTCGGTTCAGCTTATTTTCATTGCTGGAAAGGTTTGAAACATACTGTTTTACCGTACTCCCATTTCCAAAAATCAGGCCCATCTCCGTGTAAAAATCGATTGTATAGCCTTGTGCCTTGACATCCTTCAGGATATTCTTTCCTTTGTAATCCCAGGAAGTTTCAAAATACTTTTCCTGTGGAATCTTCCACATCAGGTCGCAGTTGGTGAAAAGATAGTTGATGGCGGGCTTTGTACGGGTATGCTCTGACATGGCATTGTTGTAGCTTGTAAAGCCATCCAACTTGTTAAAGAAGCTGGGGTCTTTTGTCTGAATCTCTTCAATATGGTCATAATCCAACCGATCCAACAGAAAAACAAGGGTGTTGTGTTTGGTAGAATATTCCCCTTCTTCTTTTGTAGTCAGGTAATTGTTTTTATTTGCAGCTGTATTTACCGTCCCGCTTGTAAAAAGTGTAACAAATGCAACTGACTGCATCACAACGAGTGCGGCGGAAACATAGATTAAAGTCTTTTTCCACACCTTTTTGCTGAAATAAAGGATGACGAAAGGAACAAGAAAAACCAACAGCCAGACGAGCAGGTCGCGCACCATAAGGCCTTTGCGGCTTTCCCATTTTATCGCGTCGCCGGTCAGGGCGCCAAGCTGCTTCCCGTTTAAAAAGTTTCCCTGCAGATAACCGCAGACAAGGAGGGAAAACAGCGCCGTCAGGATGTAATTAAATATTTTCCCGTGCAAAAGGGAAAGGACCAGCGCCACTGCCGCACAGACAGCAACCGTAAAAACCGCCATTACCGGCAGTGCCATCTTCATGTTGAAAACAAGCGAAGCTTGAGCATAAGCGGTAATTTCCATCGGCCCAAAGAAAAGAAAGGTAAAACATAGCGAAAAGAGGACAGTCAGCGCTAAAACAAGCCGCTTTCTGTAGCTTCGGTCATCGCTCCATAAACTTTCGAGCCGCTTTTTAAAATCTGAGGTCACTTTTGGATTTTCCAGTTCTTTTTTTTCTTTCAAGCGATACCACTCCCCTGTGGCTCGGCCGTTTCGCACACTGATTTTCTGTTTCACTATGCAACAGCGTTACCTAAAATTTGCCAATTATTATTTGTATTTTTTGGGATTTTTGAAAGAGCTTATCAAGTATATCACAATGAAAAGAATTTGTATAGAGATTCTTTTCTGTAAAATTCCGCCTGCGCAGCTGCTTAAGCTCCGTGCAAAACTGCTCCAAAGCAGCTCTTCTCCATAAACTGAAATAATTGATAAAGCAAAAGGGCCTGAATCCTGTTAAATAACAAAATTCAGCCCTTGGGTGCGGCTTTAGCCGGAAGGCGCTTACTGCGAAGCACGTTCTGCAAGGCGTTTTACAATATAGTCGGCTGCAGTTTCGCCACTGTGGCCGAGGTTATAGAAATAACTGTCGCGCAGTTCACGTATTTTTTGCGCATAGTCATTTTTTGCCGCAAGCATATTTGCAACGTGTTCGGCAATATTTTTGGTTTCTTCCTTGCTGATGGACTGGCCTACAATGTCGCGTGCTGTAATGTCCATCGGCTTCAGCATGATTTTATCGTAGTCCTTGTTTACGACCTTCATCTGTGTATTGATGAACAGCGTCGGCTTTTCCGTTGTAAAGCTGAACTCATAAGCAATGGCTGACCAGTCGGTAATCAGCAGATCGGAAGTATATACGGTCGCACTGGATGAAAAGTCGGTCTGTATTTCGAAGTCGTCGCTGAAACGGCTCTTGTATTTTTCTATAATGTTTTCCATTTGCACCGGGAACCTGCGGATATACTGCGGGTGCGGGCGCACAATGACTTTGTATTGGCTGCCAACCAGACCCTCAAGGAGATTGTCAAGGCAACTGTCAAGAATATTGTCGTACTGCCAAGATGGGGCAATCAGGATAATCGGCTTTTCATGCGGCTTTTTTTCAAGTTTTTGGTAGGAAGCCATCATATTGTCTATCAGGCTGTACCCGACTTCAACAATCCGCTTTTTTTTTGTGCCGCGCAGCTTCTCCATTTCGCGGATTTCGATGCCCTGGTTGCGGCTTACAGCGAAGATAGTGTCATAGTAGTCGAACGCGCCGGTGCGGTAGGTCAGGTTCAGGCTCATGCAGGAATGATCCAAAAATACATACTCGATGTCGTCACGCACTTTTGAGCGCTTGATATGGTACTTTTCAATGTCAGGCGTCGTCATAACAACCATTTCGCACTCCAGCTTCATCATAAGGGCAATCAGCTGGTTTCCGCCGATATAATATGGCTTAATCTGCGGGTCCTTTTTGTCAAAGATCTGATCGTGCGGGTCACTTGTAATATAATAAATTGGCTCGTCTGTCTTTTTTAGAATGGCTTCGATAATGTTCTCAAAATACTTGTAGAAGCCGCTCTGCTCCGAGTAAAACATCAGCTTCATCTTTTTAAGATTTCCGTCATGGCAAAGTTCTTTGTAGTATTTCCGGGAAAGCTGGGTATCCTTTTTCTGAACCTCGCGGTCTTTCTTTGCCTTTATTTTCAGCTGGTTCAGCGTTTCGTAGTCTATGTATTCGTGCGGGTTATAAATAATATTTACAATATACATGACCGGTATGGAAAACAGGTTGCCAAAAATCCAGTAAAGGCCCACGCCTGCTGGAACGAGAAACGCGAAGTAGGACGAAAACGCAATCATGAAAACCGTCATGCCCCACTTCTCTAACGCGCCCTGTTCGATTTGTAGAACATTGATTTCGTTCTGAATGATACACATGATTAGTGCGCTGACGCCCGCAAGCACAGGAATCAGGAAAAGGATGTCCAAATGGAAAAAATTTGGCGTGGCGGAAAGGTCAAAACCGAGAAAATTCATGTGAATGCTCTGCATACGGGAGAGGAGATCCGCAACGTTGCTGCCCTTCAGCGTGCCATTCTGCAGTGAGAGAAACGCCCGGCGGTTGTTTGGGTCGCCGATGCATTTAATAACGACAAGTTCCGGCGAGGAGCCGAGGTCTGCAGTACCGAGAATCTGACCAGCCTTTGCCACAAAAGCGTCGATGGTAGCCTGTGGAAAGTGCAGCAAGTGCTTCATCGGGCGGTATACAACATCAATCAGCCCGAAGATAATCGGAATCTGAATCAGCAGCGGAATGACCGAGGTGAATGGGTTGTATTTTTCCTCTTTGTAAAGAGTGTTCTGCGCTTCGAACAGCGCGTCCTTATCGTCGACGTACTGGTACTTGAAAGCATCCAACTTTGGCTTCATTTTGATCATCTTGATGGAGTCCTTCTGCACCATCAGCGAGACCGGGAACAAAATGACCTTTGTAAACAGTGTAAAAACGATGATTGCGATCCCATAGTTTTTAATCAGGTCATAGCAGAACTTCATGATATAGCCGAGCGGAGTGCCAAGCGCAGTGCCGATAATATCCATAATATTCTCTACCTCGTTGTGCACCTTAGATTTAGAAAACCGGGGAAGTAGCGGAACAGCGCTTTCCCCGTAAGCTCGTCCTTGCGGACAAAAGGATTCTTCCACCGGCGCGAGTCGTTGGAACGCGCTCGGTTGTCGCCCATTACAAAATAACAACCGGCGGGAACTGCCAGCTTTTTCATGTACTCACTCTGCGGCATCCGGGCAAAGTCATTCGCCGGTTTTCCATTCCGGTAAAGGATGCCGGAACGGATTTCCAAAGTATCTTTCGGAAGCCCTACCACACGCTTTACAATCGGCTGATCCGTTACGTCCGTCTTTCGGAAAACAACAATGTCGCCGTAGGCCGGGCCGGTGCGTCGGTAAGTCTGCCGGTCAATGATAATCCAGTTGCCGTCTTCCAGGCACGGCGACATGGAAGCACCGTACACTCTGGCATTGCTGTAAAAAAAAGTGCTTACCAAAAAAGACAAAAACAACGCCGCGGCAATAATCACAAGAAAGCGATAATTGCCCCGCGGCTCTTTTGAATTATTTCTTTTTGCCATTCAATGTGTTCATCTCGTCATTGGAAAGCTTGCTGTCGTCAAATTCGTCGTCATTGTCGAATGTTTGAACAGTGGCCGAATCTGTCTTCTGCACGGGTTTGCTGCCGCCTTTTTTGAGCTTTCTCTTTAACTTTTTGAAGAAGAAGCCAACTGCGGCACCGCTGGCGACGACAATGCCGACGATCACTTGAGTGAGGAATGTCATGGCCGACGGATCAATGTAAGCGCTTGCCGTGGTAGAAAAAAGGAACGTACCAAGCACAAAAAATACTATGAATGAGAAAACCATACTTTTCTTTTTCATATTCAATACTCCTATTTTTGTTTTTCACCAAAACGAATATCTTACCGGCTCGGCATGAATAATTTTCCAGTTTTTGGAGTTAGCCGCGTCACCGTTTATCTGATATTTATAAACCAAACCATTTTTTCTTTTCCGCCCTCTACAACGCTTTTGTAGAAATAGCGGGTTACATTGTCATTTTCGCCAACCTCCTCAATCGGCTTGCAGAACATATTGGGAATTTCATCTTGACGGAGTTCCCCGCCAAGGCGGCGAACCTTCCGTTAAAGAAGTTCCCCTGCAGTACCCGCACATCAGCGCTGAGAACACTGAGGGGCGGCTCGGAAGTCTCGGCTGGCTGCGCCTTACTTTCTTCTAAGTATGTCTCACCCGTGAATCGGGAGCTTCATCCGGACAGGACAGCAAATTGCGGATTTAATTATAGCACAATCATATCCAGATGTATAGATATATTGCCGTTTCGAAGAAACCGGAAGCCGTGATACGGCATCCCATACAATATCCGCGTGCCGAGTTCGGTAAGGGCAAAGTGAAAGTCCACCCAGATTTTGGTGAGAGCGTTACCATTAAACCGGGTGAAGTACCTGTGTTCTGGCCATGCGGGGTTACGCCGCAGTCTGCCATAATGAATGTAAAGCCGGAAATAGCAATCACACATTCCCCGGGCCATATGTTCATCACGGATATTATAAATGTCCTGCTTCGTTGCCATCAAGCTTCCCCCATCTCGCCGTTAGTAGCGAATTATTCTAATAGGATGACTTTCTCCCTTAATGTTTTCGCAGGCATTTATAGCCAGAATGAAAGCTTTCAATTCCAATTACATGAAATCTTATGATTCATTTGTCTTTTCAAGCCTTTTTATTGTCCACCAAATTAAGAAGGGCACAGGTTCGCTGCCCTTCTTTATATCCTGCGCATTTCAGTCATAGACGTAGTTTTCACTTGCAGGGGGATTTTAATAGTAACCCTACCTCCACCAGTCTCAGTTGAGTTTTCAACCTTCAAAGAGCCATGATGCAATTTTATAATTGCATCTGTAATAGACAAACCGATTCCAAAATGTGTATCTGCACTTCTGTTTTTATCTCCCATATAAAATTGTGATGTTGCATTTTTTAAATCTTCCTGTGAAAAGCCTTTGCCGCTGTCGACAATACAGAAAATCATGTGCTTCCCAACGGCTTCTGCTGAAATACTGATCTTGCCATGTTCTGGGCTATAGTCTACCGCATTTGAAACAACATTCATAATTGCCCGTCCAAGCAAATCGGAATCAGCTGTGAACTCCTGCGGTAGATCCTTTTGAATGAGGGCAACCTCCAATTGTTTGGCGGTCGCAAGTCCATTTGCCTGATCTTCCAGTCCTTTCACAAATCGTTTAGTATCTATTTTCTGTAAATCTACCGAATAACCAGCTTCCACCTGCGTCAGATTAATCAGCATTTTAAGATATCGCTCCATTCGAGCTGCGTTCTTTAAAATGTAGTTGGTATACTTCTGCTGCTCGTCTGTCAATTGCGAATCTCTGAGCAATTCCGCATTGCCACGGATAATCGTAAGCGGTGTTTTTATATCATGAGCAAGCGCAGATGTTTGCTCTTTTTTTGTCTGTTCCATGCGCCATTGTTGCTCTAAAGATAGTTTCAGTTCGGATTTCATATCTGATATGGATAAAAGGATATGATTGAATTCTTGAATTCCCGAAGGGCGAATTTCAAAATCAAGATCTTTTTCCTTGATTTTTTGAGTAGCATCCATTAATGGCTGTAGTTGTTTTCTTAAATGTTTGGCAAATAGAGTTGTGACTATAAAACATCCTACTAAACAGTTAGCAATACAAACAACGACTAACAGCTTATTAATGTTTGGAAGAGTGCTGTTCATCCAGCCAACGGTATACCTTGAACCGATGTAGTAGTGCAGGATGCAAATACCATCTTCACGTTTGATGGGCAGATAACAATCATCAGGAGTTGCCGGAGAATATTTTCCTTCGGCATAGGAAATTGCGTTTTCCATTTCTGATTTATCCATATTGCTTTGCAAAACAATATAATTTACTGATACATAAACATATGTGCAGGATGCGGGAATTAGCTTACTGTCAAATGGTTTGGTAGTGGCAATCTTTGGTTCCATGTTTTTAGCCTGCACTTCACTGGAATTTGCATAGGTGTATAAACCTGTACTCATTCCTATACTAAAAAGGCTATAGGGAATCACCAGCGCCAGCACCAGCATCAGCGCTATGGCAAACAGATATTCTAAAAATACAATTTTGAGTGAAGAAGAACGCTTTCTTATAGCCATTTATACCCGATTCCCCATACTGTTGATATCGGTGACAAATCATAAACAGCAAATTTGGCCCGTATGTTTTTAATATGTTCTGCAACTGTGGATGGGTCGCTCTCCCAGCCAGGCCCATAGATAGCTTCACAAATTTGGTCCCTGGAGAAAACCTGCCCCCGATTTTTGGCAAGGAATTCACAAATGTTGTATTCGCCTTTTGTCAATGGGATAATTTTATTATTAACGCTTACTTCCTTTGCCGACAGGTCAAACCTGGCACCGGATGCGCAAAGGATACTGTGCCTTTCACGTTGTTCCCTTCTCAGATGGGCATTTACTCTCGCCCTTAACTCTCCTGTACCAAATGGCTTTGCTATGTAATCATCCGCACCCAATCCAAGGCCGTTCATGATATCCGTCTCCATTGTTTTGGCAGTCAGAAATAGAATAGGGCAGTCAACGATTCCCCGAATTTTCCGGCAAAAAGTGAAGCCATCAATTCCTGACATCATAACATCAAGCAAAATCAAATCATAATCTGTAATGTTGTTAAGATCTACTTCATCCACATTTACAGCCGTTATCACAACATGGTTATCTTTTTGCAGAGAATTTTTGATTAACTCCAGTATGTCTGGCTCATCGTCAACTGCAAGTATTTTTGCCACTTTATCCACCCTTTCCATGAATAAGCAATCAGTATAACTGCAAAACGGTTAATAATCGAGTTCACCTTATTTTGGCATATATTCTTCTAATGCTATTTAAGTGAGTTAAAATTCCGTTTCATCCTGTTTTTTAAAATTGAATAGGATTCTCATCTGCTAACCTGTTTCCTGCAAGAACAGCCTTGTAAGTACCGCTGCCTAAATTAACCGCGACGCTTCTCTATCATTTTATATTTTTAATAGTAAAAACATTAAAAAGTTAACAACGTATTTGGCACCTTGCGGCAGATGCTTTGCAGATCCTTTGACTTGTGACGTGCAATCTACATCTGACTTCACTTGATTCATGACGCAATATGTTTCCTGATAAAATTAGTCATAGCTTTTTCTCCCTTCCCAATTTCTAAACCAGAGAATGCTTAAAACAAAAGCAATGATAGTTGCTGGTATTGCAATTACCAAACCCTTTTGCATTTCTGCGTACCCGAAGGGCTTTGACGGATTTAGCCAGTTGTATACCAGATAATCACACAGCCGTGCGCTCCATGTGCATGGGAGATAGTACCACTTACCGTCACCAAGCCCTGTCAGTGCCAGAGCGGAAATCAGGCTTTCCACAATTCCGAGTCCTATGGAAGCGCCCCGTCCGAACTGGAGACTTACAAACAGATGCAGAATATAAAGGAAAACGCTTCCGGCAATCAGCAAGCCTGCCGCTTTTAGGTACATAAGGGTAGGAGCCGTTTTAAACCCGACCGCAAAAATGCCTATCGCAAGAGCAATTGAAAGGATTCCCATCAGAAGCATGACAATCAATTTGCTCGAATATGCTATCGTACGTGATTTTATGCCGCACAGCATAGTTTGAAAACTGCCGGACTGTCCTTCCTGCTCAATCGCTTTGCTGCATACAAGGCTTATAATCAATGGAAAGGAAATACCGATAAACTCAAAATACCCGCTGATTTTTGAATCTTGCTTCCACGGGGATACGGAATAATAAACTAAAAACAGGGCCACCGTCACTAAAGGAATCAGAACATGTATCCATAACATGGATGTGTGCTTGAATTTATAGCAGTCGGAACGAATACAACGTATAAGAGTTGACATTATTATTTTACCTCCTGCTTTGAGAACCAGTTTGCAGTTACAGTTAGCAACACCGCAAATAGAGCTATGGAAAGAGTAATTCCAATCGGAACAACGCCTGGATTTAATAAAGCATCGCCATGAAGAGCTGGATTGCCATTTGGAAGGATTCCCAGTACCGGGCACATTAGCCGAGTTGCCCAGCTATAAGGACAAATCCACCAAAAGGATTTGGTAACCGCAAAAAAGCACAAAGCAGTTCCAGCCCCAAAATTGATGAGAACAGCCGAAAGTAGTCCGAACTTCTTTGCAAGAAACAGACAAAGCGGAACCTGCCAAAGAGAGGTGACAATCAGCAGAAGCGTAGCAGTTATCATTTGAGAAATTGTTATATTCGAGCTAGTGCAGTAAAAAAGCTTTCCCAAGATAATACCGGCTAAATGAACGATATTGGCGATGGAAACATAGATTTCAATCAGCAAAACCTTTGAAATCCACGTTTTTCTTAAATTAACCGGCAGGGCAAAAACGGCCCTATAACGCAGTTTCTTTTCTTCGTTCTGGTTGACGAGCGCTGTGAGTAGGGTGACAAAGCCTAAAAAAGTTAAGGCATACCACCAGTTGTAGCCATTTACGACAAAATATTTTCCTTCAATAAGTGAAAGCAGTACTATACAAACCGGCGCAAGAACGACCAGTTTTTTTGCAAAGGTTCCCTTGCATTTCAGATTTTCTGCTTTGATATAATTCAGCATTTTAGGCACCCGCCTTTTTGCTTTTTGTTACGACTTCCATAAAAAGAGATTCGAGGTCTTCACCGGGGTTGATTTTTGCCTCATAGCCTAAAACCCCGTTACTGATAATACCGATATGGTCGGCAATCAGTTCCACTTCGGACAGAATGTGGCTCGAAAGGATGACGGTGATGCCCTGCTCTGGGAAGGAACGTATCAGACCACGCAAATCTTGTATGCCGATTGGGTCAAGGCCGTTTGTCGGTTCGTCCAGAATCAGTAGTTTCGGATGGTTCAACAGTGCAATTGCAATGCCGAGGCGCTGCTTCATACCCATCGAAAATTGTCCGGCGCGCTTTCTTCCGGTATTTGTTAAATCCACTGTTCTAAGGACTTCATTAATGCGCGAATCAGGAAGCCCCAAAAGGAGTGTACGCACTTTAAGGTTCTCTCTTGCGGTCAAATTTTCATAAAGCGGTGGAGATTCAATCAAAGCACCAATATCCTTCAGGTCATTCCGACTCCATGGGTGTCCTTCAAAAAGGATTTCCCCCGAGGTTTTATGGAACATCCCGGAAATCATTTTCAGTGTTGTTGATTTTCCGGCTCCGTTGGGTCCAAGCAGACCATAAACCGAATTTTCCTGTATTGAGATTGAGATGTTGTTTACGGCACGCTGCTTTTGAAATGTCTTGCAAAGATTTTTTGTCTGCAAAATGTAATTTGCCATGTCCATCTTCCTTTCTTGAGGTCACTACACACTATAAACCCCAAGTTTAAGGATTCCATAAAGATTTGAGGAAAAGTGGCATTGTGCCCTTCTCAATTTGGTGGGCAGTAAAAAGGCTGGAAAAAACGAATAAGCCATAAGATTTCATGTAACCGGTTTCTTTGGAATAGTAAGTTCCATTCCGGCTATAAATGCCTGCAAAAATATTTGAATATATCCAACCAACCAATTTCGGAATGTGGGCGGACGGAGTGGATGTGAAGAAATAAGTGAAACAAAACTTGGTATAATTATGCATCCACAATTTTATAAATAGTATGAGGCTTGCAATAAAAATCGTATGCATAGATTTCTCTAAATCCCATTTGCACATATAATGAAATAGCATTTTTATTCTTGCTGTTTACAATTAGATAAGCGTATTTTGCATTATGGCAAATACCATAATGCAAAATTGATTGGCAAATGGCTGTGCCTATTCCTCTGCGTCTGAAATTTACATCCACATGAAGATCATAAATTCCGATGCACCCGCGTTCTACTGTTCCGTACCCGCACCCTACAATCTTGCTATCTATTATTACTTTTACAAAAATACCTTTGACGGCAATGCTCCTTAAATTTTGGCAATGAACATCGATAAAATCAGGCTGCACAAGACCTGTAAGTTTTGCAGATGCCATACACCATTCATTGTCTGGCTTTTCTAAACTCCTAATTTCATAGAAACTATCCGTTTCAATATTATCTATTTTGCAAAGCATTACCTTTACGGTTTTGACATTCTTATAACCTCGAGTTAATAAAATTTCGGCAAGTCCATCTTGTAAGGCAGGAGTGACTTTAAAAACAGGAGGAAGTTTATTGGAAATAAAAAGCTCCTCACATATATGTATTTGACTATGAATATCATTTGCATTATCGTACAGTAGTGGGCAAACGCAATTTGCACGATAGGTATAGTTTTTGTTCATACGTACCACCCAACCGTTTACCAAGATAGTTTGAAGGGATGGCATGGAATTAATTAGTGCTTCTTCGAGTATCTTAATTTCGTAGTTCATTGTACAAGAATTTCCTTTCTTTGAGAAGTCAAGAACTGTGGAGTGATACCCACCGACAAGTCGGTGGTACTTCCGCGGCGCCAAGGTAAAAAAAGTTTCCACCGGAGTTTAGTATACAATGGCAGAATGCAACTTTATTTTTCAGTTCTCTTATCGTCGAACTCAGCATTATTAAATATTTTTATCTTCATGAATAATCAACCTGTTCCCTTTTCTCATTCCTGTTTTATTAGGTTCATTATCTTCAAGCTACTTTTTGTCGAGTTTTCTCAGACCAATATTGGTATATAGTATACTCCTAAACAGTCGTCGAAAAAATAGCGCAACTGCCGGAATTTCATTCCACTCGTCTTCCAGTAATGATACGAATTTTGTATTATTATAACATATAAAAAATATTTTTCATATTAATCGCTTTGTGTTATGATAAAATCAATCTGAAAATAAAACACTCCGTTTGGTTTTGCTTCGTTATGGGGAGAATGTAATGAAGCAGGCGGATGGAGGGCTGCCTTTTGCCACAGCGCATTGCTAATCGGGGCGGGCTGAAAAATGGCAGCATGGGAAAAGGGGAAATTATTTTGAAGGGATTGCACGCCTATATGCGGAAGTACAGGAAAGAATGCGTCCTGGCACCGTTTTTTAAGATGCTGGAAGCGCTATTCGACCTGGTTGTGCCGGTTGTGATGGCTTCCGTAATCAACGTCGGTATCAAAGACCACAAGACCGACTATATTCTACGCTCCTGCGGCCTGCTGGCCGTGCTGGCGGCAGTCAGCCTCGTTTGCAGCGTAATTGCCCAGTATTTTGCGGCGGAAGCGGCTGTGGGGTGCGCTACGGAAATGCGGCACGATCTGTTCAGCCACATCCAGTCCCTCGGTTTCTCCGAGATGGACCGGGTTGGCACCAGTACGCTCATCACGCGTATGACCAGCGACGTGAACCAGGTGCAGAACGGCGTGAACCTGTTCCTGCGGCTTTTTCTGCGCAGCCCGTTCATAATCTTCGGCGCAATGATCTTGGCTTTCACAATCAATGCGAAAGCCGCCATGATTTTTGTCGTCACGATTCCGGCTCTGGCGGTAGTCGTGTTTGGTATTATGTTCTGGACCATGCCGCTCTATAAAAAAGTGCAGAACCAACTGGATACGGTTCTCGGCATCACAAGGGAAAACCTCACGGGGGTGCGCGTTGTCCGTGCTTTCAACAAGCAGCATTCGGAAGTGAAGCACTTTGGCGACGCCAACAGCCGTTTGACCGGGATGCAGTTGCATGTGGGCCGTATCTCCGCGCTGATGAACCCTCTGACCTACCTCATCATCAATTTTGCGATAATCGCGATCCTGAACACGGGCGCCGTCCAGATTAACGTCGGCGGTCTTCTTGCCGGCGATGTGATCGCGCTGATCAGCTATATGACGCAAATTTTGGTTGAGCTTGTGAAACTTGCCAACTTGATTGTTCAGGTTTCAAAGGCGCTGGCGTGCGCCGGCCGTGTACAGACAGTGATGGATCTGAAGCCAGGCATGCAGTTTCCGTCGGACCTCACAGGCGCCGCTTCGGCAAATACCGGGGATGCGGTGCGCTTTGACCACGTTAGCCTGAAATACGCCGACGCGGGCGATGAGAGCCTGACCGATATTAACTTTTGTGCCGGACGCGGACAAACCATTGGTGTCATCGGCGGCACGGGAAGCGGCAAGTCGAGCCTTGTAAATCTGATCCCGCGCTTTTATGACGTCACTGCCGGGACAGTTTCTATTTTTGGAAGGCCGGTGCAGGACTGGCCCAGGATGGCCCTCCGCGGATGCGTCGGCACCGTGATGCAGAAGGCACAGCTCTTTTCCGGCACAATCCGTTCGAACCTTCTTTGGGGAAATGATAAGGCAACGGACCGTGACCTCTGGGATGCGCTGGAAACGGCGCAGGCCGCCGACTTTGTGCGGGCGAAGCCGAAAGGGTTAGACGAATTGGTCGAACAGGGCGGCCGCAACTTTTCCGGCGGGCAGAAACAGCGCCTGACCATTGCACGTGCGCTGGTGAAAAAGCCTGATATCCTTATTTTGGACGACAGCGCCAGCGCGCTGGACTTTGCAACCGATGCCGCGCTGCGCAAGGCACTTGCCGCCCTTCCCGGCAATATGACGGTGTTTATCGTTTCACAGCGAGCTTCCAGCCTTCAGCACGCCAACCAGATCCTTGTGCTGGATGACGGGCGGCTTGTTGGCTGTGGCAGACACGCGGAGCTGCTGAAGAGCTGTGAAGCGTACCGTGAAATCTATGAGAGCCAGTTTAAGAAAGGTAGTGAGTGCTGATGGCTGTTCCAAAGAGAAAGCTTGACCGCGGCAAAAGCCGTGCAACGTTGCGGCGTGTTTTACATTGCATTGCACCCTACCGCTTCTTTGTGGTTCTCAGCGTATTGTGTGCTGCCGTCAGCGTGGCGGCACAGCTGTATGTGCCTGTTCTGACGGGCAATGCCATCGATTTTATGCTGAGCGCCGGCAAGGTGAATTTTGCCGGAGTTGGCAGATGTATTTTCTTTATAGGGATTGCAACGGTGGCCGCGCTTTTTTCTCAGTGGGCGCTTGCTGCTTGTAACAACCATATCACCTACTGCGTTTCACGCGATTTACGCAACGCGGCCATCCGCAAATTCCAGACGCTGCCGTTTTCCTATCTGGATAAACATCCTTCCGGCGACCTTGTGAGCCGTGTGATTGCGGATGTGGAAACATTTACCGATGGTCTGCTTATGGGATTTACGGAGCTTTTTACCGGTGTGCTGACAATTTTCGGGACACTTATCTTCATGCTAAGCGTGAATGTCCAGATCACGCTCGTCGTTATGTTGCTGACGCCTCTGAGTTTGTTTTCGGCCAGTTTCATCTCGAAGCACACATATCACCATTTTCAGCGGCAGGCCGTTGTGCGCGGCGAGCAGACCGCCATGGTAAACGAGATGATCGAAGGGCAGAAGGTTGTGCAGGCTTTCGGCCATGAAGCGGACAGCCTTGCGGATTTTGACAAAATCAACAGCCGTTTGAAAGACGTCAGCATGAAAGCACTTTTTTTCTCAAGCCTTGTAAACCCGACAACGCGCTGCATCAATAGTCTGGTATATGCCTGTGTCGGCCTGACCGGTGCCCTTTACGCCGTCCGTGGAGGCATCACCATCGGCCAGCTGAGCATCTTCCTCAGCTACGCGAATCAGTACGCAAAGCCGTTCAATGACATTTCCGACGTCGTAACCGAACTGGAAAACGCGCTGGTCAGCGCGGCCCGCGTTTTCCAGTTGCTGGACGAAACCGATCAATTGCCGGAGCCGGCCAACGCGGCCGTCCTTCAGAGCGATGGGCATGTCAGCCTGAAAAATGTTTCGTTCCGCTATGTGCCGGAACGTCCACTGATTGAGGACTTAAATCTGGACGTAAAACCGGGGCAGCGGATTGCAATCGTTGGCCCGACCGGCTGCGGCAAGACAACGCTTATTAACCTTTTAATGCGCTTTTATGATGTGGATGGCGGTAGTATCAAGGTTGCCGGAAAGGATATCCGCAGCGTTACCCGAACTTCGCTTCGTGCGAGTTATGGCATGGTGCTGCAGGACACTTGGCTGAAAACGGGTACTGTCCGCGAGAATATCGCTTACGGTAGACCTGACGCCACCGACGAAGAAATCGTCGCGGCAGCCAAAGCCGCCCATGCGCATAGCTTTATCCAGCGCCTGCCGGAGGGCTATGACACGGTAATTGAGGAGGATGGTGGCAACATCAGCCAAGGCCAGAAGCAGCTTCTCTGCATTTCCCGTGTGATACTTTGCCTGCCGCCCATGCTGATTCTGGACGAAGCAACCAGCTCAATTGACACGCGCACCGAACTGAAGATCCAGTCTGCTTTTGCCCGCATGATGAAAGGGCGGACCAGCTTTGTCGTGGCGCACCGCCTTTCAACAATCCGCGAGGCGGATGTGATCCTCGTAATGAAAGACGGTCATATCGTTGAACGCGGTACCCACGATTCCCTGATGGAAAAGAACGGCTTTTACGCAAAACTTTACAACAGCCAATTCGAGGGCGTTGACATCTAATTCAAAGGCAACAGATGGTGGAATTTTAGGAATAGTTCTTGTTGCTGCTATAGCCGTAACTGAGAAACTTATCTTTCGTCTGGTATGGATAAACATATTGACTATGATATTTGGATTCAGCATAATTGCCGGAGTTTTATTTTCAGTGATCATCTATGCGCTTAACCATATGTATTACGGAATAAACACAGTGGTACAGAAACTAATCTCAGGAACAGTGTATTTCCTTCTGTTTGTAATGAGTGACGGTATGATTTTAGCTCCTATCCTTTGTCATATGACACAGAATATAATCGTTGTTGGAATTGGTGAATTGCAAAATGGTAATCTGGATAGAAAATAGCTTGGCCTTTCTTGCTATAATATTATTTGTTTACCTTTGGGCTGGGACCTATACTTTCCTTTATAAGCATATATAAGCATACAACAATCAAAAAGAGAATTGGCTTCAAAGTGTCTTCTGTGGGGGGTAGTTATGGATATAGTCGTAAATGATTTGGTAGTAAAATACGGTAACTTTACTGCTGTTAATGGAATTTCGTTTGAGGTGGAAAAGGGACAGATTCTGGCAGTTATAGGCCCGAACGGTTCGGGAAAAACTTCCACAATAGAATGTATAGAAGGGCTGCGAAAAATCGATTCTGGGTCGATAAGGGTTCTTGGCATGGACCCAGGTAGGCAGCACAAAGAAATATACAAAAAAATAGGCATACAGCTTCAAGAAGCACAGTGCCAAAGCAGAATAAAGGTATACGAATTGTGTGAACAATTTTCTTCATTTTACGATTCCCCTGCCGACTACAGATTGCTACTGAATCAAATCCATCTGAAAGGACATCAATTCTCAAGGCATCACCATTTTTATGATTTCACACTTTATGGATGAAGTTGAATATCTTGCAGATAAGGTTATTTTGCTGAAAAATGGCAGTATTCTTGAAACCGGAACCGTTGATGAACTTAAGCAAAAATCCGGAGTGTCAAAAAAGTCACATTCTATGCTTTTGGAAGCAACGAGGCAATGTTTAACAATATGGAATCAATCGATGGAGTCACAAATATCTACAATCATAGAAACCAAATCACAGTTTACGGAAATGGATTTGGACTGGGAACAGCCATTTCCCACTTTTTAGAGGGGGAAAAATGCAATTATTCAAACTTTTCTTTTGGAGACATCAATTTTGAAGACGCTTATCTTCTTAAATTGAACTATAAGTTTGGTAAGCCAAAAGGGGCAGCTCTTTATGAAGGCATTGCGCAAAACGGTTGATATTGAATTTAGGCTTTTTTTTCGTAACTTTTCCGCCATGTTCTTCACATTTGCATTTCCAGTCATGATGCTTGTAATATTTGGAGGCATATTCGGAAACAAGCCGAGCAAAACATTCGGCGGCTTTGGCTCTCTTGATGAACTGGTTCCGGCATACATAGGTCTCATAATAGGAGTAACCGGGTTGATGTCGTTTCCATTATCGATTGCAGAATATAAAGAGCACAAGATATTTAAGCGTTTTGAAGGAACGCCGGCGGGTAAAAATATAGTCAT